>ERZ777305.1625-NODE-1625-length-24774-cov-49.458028_pt1 | contig 24774 bp, 26 predicted proteins | sample MGYA00374965_ERZ777305 | MGnify/ENA primary metagenome ERZ777305 (study PRJEB29328, sample SAMD00013331) | mouse gut metagenome | study: EMG produced TPA metagenomics assembly of the Metagenome analysis of fecal microbiota from mouse which was promoted... | reverse complement strand
CAAAAATGGGTATCTCGGTCGCAGTCATTGCCTCCACTCTTGCCTTATGTTCCCTTATGTCCGCAGTGGTCACTTGCACGAAAAACGGTTCTCCCGACCGAGAAGCTCAAAGGAGCTTCACAAAAGGTAAAAGAATTGAACTCGCTAATAATAAGGAACTATGAGAGTAAAGAAAATGACCATTGAGGAGGGACGGCGAGTAGGTATCAGCCGCTTTCCCCAACTTCCTCAAGACAGAAAGTGTACGAGACATGAAGAAGCTCTATTATGGAGCAGGCTGCCTTTTGGTGCGCTCAGGTGATTACATATATAATGTGTCTGCCGAGCCAACCATCTACAATCAAGCAACCATCTAATCCCCATAGATATGAATACAGACATCGACTTCATGAAGATAGCCGATGGCGACAAGGCTTTCGTTCGCGACTTCGAGAACTTTGTCAATGGCAAAGTGAGTAGCACCGAAAAGACCGGCATGGCAATGACCACCATGCACCGCTATCTCCAGCAGCAGGCTTTCAAGGTGTTCATGGGCTACATGAAGGCTCTTGCACACAACTACCGCAAGGGTCGTTATGATGACCGCAACGAGTGGGCTTCGCGTCTCGCAGCCGAAGCATACGCTCATCTAATCGAGGCGGGCCTCAATTTCGACACCGATTTTCCCGAATACGGACGGCAATGGAAAGGAAGCAATTTGCCGCCCACTTGCTTTACTGGTCAACTATGTATGCTATAAAGACGCATGGGCCACACCGAAAAGAGTTTTCGGTGTGGCTTGACAATCTTGAAAATAATGTTCAGGTAAAACATGAGATAGAGCCGGAATATTTATCAGAAAGTTTCTGAAGGAAGCAGTGTAAATATTGGCGCGAAACCGTAGGCGAAGATTCCGCTATAAGTTGGTCGTCAAATCTGAACATCCTGAAAAAGAAACTCGAATTCAATATCGGATATTGGCGATATGTCCAGCGTTATGTCGGTTGGCAGGAAGATGTCAACCGGATGAAGATTGCTATAAATCTCATGGAAATAGCAAAAACGGACTGGCCCGATATAAAAGACAAACACTTAAACTTATGGACAGCCGATAGATACACATTCGAATAGGATCATGGCGGTGACTTACATGAGTTATATCTCGGAAAGTTATATCGCCATAAGGCTTTCCATATTTTATGGAGATGGCTTGACCACAACATGGAAAAATGGTGGGATTGATAAAATTTTTAATCCTGTATCGCACTTTGATACATCATCATTCTACCTTTGTATCGAACAATCGCTTTAGCGCTTTGCCAAAGCAAAGAAAACATTATAAACACCCTAAGATATGGAACCTATTACAAGTAATGATTTCCTTAACTCAGTTCTTGAAACTGAGGCGTGGAAAGAAGTCTCTCAAAGCGGGAGCCTCAGCATGACAATGATCGAGAAGTTTGCCGACAAACTCGACTGGGAAGAGGTCAGTGGCAACAGTAATGTCATCTGGACAGTCGAAGGCATCAACAAGTTTGCCAACCGAATCCATTGGGATGAATTTTCTCGTTCATGCCCGGAAAACCTCCTCTCGGAGACCACGCTTCAGAAGTTCGCTTCCAAGTGGGATTGGAAGGCACTCTCCAATCGCGACGACATCTACAACAACTGGCGTCTGCTCGAAAAGTTTGCCGACAAGGTAAACTGGGATGAAGTCATCACCAACTGGAATATTGAGAAGCCTGTTGAGTTCTTCTCACGTTTCCAGCAGTACATCCCCATGTCCAAACTTCAGGACTCCCGTTTGTGGGAAGATATTGTAAGGGCACGAGCAAAATGCCTGATCCAAGAAGCCATCGGCATAGAATAAAAATCTCGGGTACGCAAATAGACTGCGTAGCAGCATAGTAATTTTGCGCCCGGATTTCAGAAGTCATTTGGCTATTTGCTGAAAATCAAGTAACATTGTACTCGCTTTCGAGCGCATACTAAACCGAAAACAATTGAAAATCGACGAGTTTCCATAAAACTCAATAAATGACGAGTCAATGCAGACAACGCAACTCAACATATCGTCTACAATGCTTCGCCGTAGTTATCGCAGCTTCGACAGCAGTCTCTATTGCATCAGTTATAGAGGCTACCGAAGTGTGCCCGGTGGATTGCTCCGACGATATACCAATGCGGTCTGTATGAGTTGACATAACGAAACCACAGACAATCAGGATAAAACAGTCGGGAGGTCCATAACACTTTCCGACTTTTTTTTGTGCCCTGTTATGGCTTATCCTATTGTCACGGCACGGCACCCAAAAACAATTCAATCATGAACAAAGAAGACTATTATCGCAGCCATGCCAGTAAACAAAAATGCACTAATAAGATACAAAACCATAGACCGGTGCCTGAGGAACAAGTACAGGCGGTGGACTCTGGATGATCTCGTCGAGGCTTGTTCCGATGCCTTGAACGAAATGGAAGGAATAACCAGGGGTGTTTCAGTCAGGACAGTTCAAGCCGACATACAAGTGATGCGGTCTGATAAACTAGGCTACGAAGCACCGATTGAGGTTTACGAAGGAAAGTTCTACAGATACGCCGATGAAGACTACTCCATATCAAATTCACCGTTGGATTCAAATATGTGTGACCTCATTTCTAACGCAATCGACAAGTTGAGACAATTTGAAACAGTCATGCCTGCCCATGAACTCGGCGATGTCTTATCAAAGGTAAAACACAAACTCGAACTTCTGCTTGAAGACGCATAAAAAGAAGGCTTTGACATAACCGACACACGGCATATTGTCAAAGCCTTTATTCATTTCGGTACTTCCGGCAAGACTCGAACTTGCGACCCTCACGTTCGTAGCGTGACGCTCTAATCCACTGAGCTACGGAAGCATATATTTGTTGGGGCGGTAGGACTCGACTCGACGCAGTGCCGAGAGCAGAGCCAAGCTCGCTTGAGCTATGCCGAGGCACAAGGAGATGGGCGAAGCCAACCTACGATGTCCGAAGACGGGAGATTTTTTCGCCATACCGCTCAAGGAGCTCCAGTCTCCTGCAATAGCCGCTATGCGACACCCCAGTATTTGCGGAAGCAGAAAGATTGGCTCAGATTGAGTCTATTTTCAGCGGTATTCGCCGATTTGCAATTCGACATTCGGAGCCTTTTGGGAGGCTCGGCCCCTTAGCAGAGGGCTGGTTTCTTTCTCCGAAAGCGGCAAGCCGATTACGACCGCTCACCCATACTTCCTTTGTTTATCTCCCTTCGGTCGATGAGCTGAAGGTTGACACTGCAAAGTTAGATAGCCCGAATGCAGCCTATCTGCGTAGCCGGAAAAAACTTTAAAAAAAATTTTTCAGACGATAAAAGACCATTGTTTTGGACGCCTCAGAAATTATTGGTAAATTTGCACCATATACCAATTTATTGAAAAATGGAAGTCGTTAAACTCAATAGAATCAAGGCTGTTCTTGCCGAGACAGACAAGCAGGGAAAATGGTTGGCTCAACAACTTGGCAAAGACCCCACAACGGTCTCAAAATGGTGCACCAATACCATACAGCCTGATTTGAAAACGCTCGCTGAAATAGCCGAACTACTTAATGTGAATATCCGAGAATTGCTCGTTAATACCAAATAAGACCATGACCAGTCAATCAGCCGAAAGGCTCACTACTATAAACCGCCAAGAGAAAGCCGCTCTGATTTGGGCGATTGCCGATAAACTTGTGGGAGTTTATAAACCTCATGAGTATGGCAACGTCATTCTGCCAATGTGTGTTATCAAACGCTTTGAAGATACACTTGCTCCGACACGTGAAGCTGTATGGAAGAAGAATGAGGAGTTAGGCTCAATGGATGACGTACTGAAAGGACGATTCTTAAGGAGGGAAGCCGGTCAGCAGTTCTTTAATACGAGTAAGTTTACATTCCAGAATCTTCTCGCTGACCCAGATAACATCGCCGATAATTTCGATGATTATCTTCAGCATTTCTCGGACAATGTGATAGATATAATACGCCGCTTTGAGTTTGACAAGGAAATCAGCAAACTTGAAGATAATGGACTGTTATATCTTATTATAAAGGAGTTTAACAGCGACAAGGCTTATCTCGGTGCCGACAGAATTTCCTCGGTGGATATGGGTTATATTTTCGAAGAACTTGTCCGCAAATTCTCTGAGAGTTATGACGAGCAGGCAGGAGCACACTTCACAGCCCGCGACATAATCTATGTGATGTCAGACATTCTTGTTGCCGGAGACGAGGAGCGACTCCGCGATGAAGGCGTAAGCGTTGATATATACGACATGGCGATGGGAACATCGCAGATGCTCGGTTGTCTCACCGAGCGTCTTACCGCTCTTGATCCTGATGCAGATGTAACGTCGCATGGTCAGGAACTCAATAACCAGACCTTTGCCATTGCCAAAGCCGACACACTTATCAAGGGTGGTAACGCCGACAATATGCGTCAGGGCGACACTCTCGGCAATGATCAGTTCCGAGGCTATGAGTTTGACTATATAATCTCCAATCCTCCTTTTGGTATCGAGTGGAAAACATCCAAGAGTCAGGTTGAGAAAGAAACCGGCGAGGGCGAGCGTTTCGCCGCAGGTCTCCCCGCTATTGGCGACGGACAGATGCTTTTTACACTCAACGGCATATCCAAGTTGAAAGAGAATGGCCGAATGGCGATTATCCAGAACGGTTCGCCTCTCTTCAAGGGTGATGCCGGAGGCGGCGAGAGCAATATCCGAGGCTTCCTTTTGGAACACGACTGGCTCGACGCAATCATTCAGTTGCCCAACGACCTTTTCTACAATACCGGAATCGCCACATATATCTGGATAGTGTCGAAAGAGAAAGCACCTGAGCGCAAAGGTAAAGTGCAACTTATCAACGCCGGGCAATGTTACGAGAAGAGACGTAAAAGTTTAGGCAATAAGCGCGTTGAAATAACAGACCGCTGCCGTGAACTTATTGTAAAAGCCTACAAAGATTTTGCCAATCAGGAGATTGAAGATGGCGAAATCCGTATAGAGAGTCGCATCAAAGATGTGGAAGACTTCAAGTATCGCAAGGTATTTACCTACCGTCCGCTTCGACTTGAATTTGCCGACATACAGTTTGACGAGCAGTGTGCCGCCGGAATGAAAGGTCCCGACATTGCTCTCCTCAAAGATATTGCCTCCGCTTGCACTGACTGCAATGAGCCGATGAACGATTACGAGTTCTTCTCTCACTTGAAAAAGGAGAATGTGAAGATAGCGCAGGGCAAAGTTGCCATGATTCGCAACTTCTACGGCAAACGAAATCCCGCAATGTCCGAGGCATACGTCAAACCGACTGACAAGTCAAGCGGTTACGCTCCTGACTCTGAGTTAAAAGACAGCGAGATAATCCCGTGGAAGACTGACTGCGATGAGTTCCTTGAAGCCAATGTGCGCCCCTATGCGCCCGACTTCTGGTATGACGAATCCGAAACCAAAATCGGATATGATATACCCTTTAGCCGCGAGTTCTATCGCTACACAGCCCCACGCCCGGCGGCTGAAATCTTTGAGCATTTCCGCTCACTTGGTGAACGCGAACAGGAATTGATGACCAAAATCTTAGGCAAGTGATGGAACGCAAGATGAAAGACAGCGGCATCCCTTGGATTGGAGCTATCCCAGAACACTGGGAGGCGTCCAAGATAGGTCAGTTATATGACAACCGCTACGTTAGAGTAAGTGACAAGGATTTTGAACCTCTATCTGTGACAATGCAGGGCATTCTGCCTCAGTTGGAAACTGCGGCTAAAACAGATGATGGAGATAATCGAAAACTTGTCAGAAAAGGCGATTTTGCAATTAACAGCCGGTCTGACCGCCGTGGCTCTTGTGGTATCTCTCCACGGGATGGTTCTGTGTCACTTATCAATTTGATTTTGGCACCGCGAACTTCCATGAACGCTGATTATTATAATTGGCTTTTTCATACAACACTTTTTGCCGACGAGTTCTATAGTTGGGGACATGGAATTGTCGCCGACTTATGGACAACTCGATGGCAAGAAATGAAAAATATAGCAATCCCTGTCCCACCTCTCGCAGAGCAAGAGCGGATAGCCTCATATTTGGATGAGGAGTGTGGCGAGATTGATGAGCTGATTGAAGTTGAGCAGCAGATGATTTCCGACCTTGAGTCATATCGCCAAGCTGTTATTACGGAGGCTGTAACTCATGGTCTCAATCCTGTTGCACAGAATAAACAATCCACAATTCAAGGCATAAAAGATATACCTTCTAATTGGAATGAAGTAAACTTATTGAAAGTAATTTATCTTCGTGCCAGATTAGGGTGGAGAGGCTTAAAAGCAGAAGAATATGTTGATGTGGGCTATCCTTTTCTTTCAGCGTTTAATATAGTCAACAATCAGCTTGTATGGGAGAATCTAAACTTCATCAACCAGCTGCGTTATGACGAGTCTCCTGAAATAAAGCTCTCATTGCATGACATTCTTATCGTAAAGGATGGAGCCGGCATAGGAAAATGTGCAAGAGTAGAGAATATGCCGTTGGGCGAATCAACGGTAAATTCCTCTCTCGGGGTAATTACAGTATCGGAGACACTGTATTATTCCTATCTATACTATTTTTTCCTTAGTACCCCTTTTCAGGACAACGTACTTTTCCTAAAAAATGGCATGGGTGTACCTCATCTTACACAGGAAAATCTCAAATCAGTTAGAATACCTCTTCCTCCTGTTGATGAACAGAAAACCATTGCTAATTTCCTTGATAGTAAATGTTCTGAGATCGATGGGCTTATCAAGGTCAAGCAAGAGAAAATAGAAACCCTTAAACAATACCGCCAGAGCCTCATTTTTGAAGCCGTCACCGGTAAAACTTTAATAACAAACAACGCATGAGTTTAGTATGGTTATACGGGTCTCGCGAAGATCCTTCTTTGGTTGAAGAAATGCAGAGTAGTTTAGCCACTGACTTCCTGGATATTAAAGTCGGGAGTATTACCCATTGGGGTGGCGGTGGACGAAACTACCAATACTTCATTCAACTGACGGCTGAAAATTTGCCCAAAGGCTCTCACTATGAATATACGACAGATGGCTATCAGGGCTATTTTGAATTTCATCTTGAGGCAGAGCCTGATGATGAAAATTTCAAGCGTTTGAAAAAAATTGGCATTAGGCTCACACATGCCTTGGAGAATACGCCTGTAACTTGTGAACAGCGTGGCAGATTGCCATTTGGCAACTTCTACTATACTTATGGTGGTATAAGGTCAATGAAAGATTTTGTTGACCGATTCAAAGAGTTATATAACATCATCACCCCTAACCTTAACGCTATCGACAAAAAGGTAGTAGAGGTAACACTTCAAGGTAATCCGCCCCAAAGCGAAGAGCCTCTAAATGGTCCAATAGATAATAATCAGGAAGTAACTTCCGAGATTATGCCTCTCAAAAAGGTCATGGGACTGAAATTATGGTTGCCTGACTACCAGAGAGATTATTGCTGGGAAGAAAGGAACATCACAGACCTTTGGAAAAACCTTTTGAAAATTCAAAAGGATAAGCCGTTTCATCTTGGGACTCTTATCCTTCATGCCAACACCGAAAAAGGTGTCTATGACATTATTGACGGTCAACAACGCCTTGTAACTCTTTCTCTGATTCTCTGGGGACTTGGTTACGATGGCAATCTGCCTCTTTTGAGTGCAGAATATACATTACCCGAGTCAATACGAAATATTGGTAACAGTAAGTTTATCATCAAGTCTTTGATTGAGAGGTCAGAAAATAGAGACGATTTACTTGACAACATATTGAAGGAAGTGTCATTCGCTGTTCTTGTTGTGAATGAATCCAATCTTGACTTGGCTTACACATTTTTCAATAACCAAAACTCAAAAGGTGTCCCCTTGTCGGACTTTGACCTTTTGAAGGCCCACCATTTGCGGTTCATCCCGGGAAAAGAAGGTGGACAGGCTGAACACATGGCAAAGAAATGGAATACCGTTTCCTCGTTGCCACCATCATACGGAGAAGCCAACTCGTTAGCACGAGTTTTGGGTACACACTTATATCGTCTTCGCAAATGGATGAGACGAAAAGACTCTGATGAGAACTCCTATAGATATGTTCAGCACGAATTTCAAGCAGCCCCGATTATTCCGGACATACCTCCATTTGGCGAACAATTCCGTTTCTACGAAAAGATACAAGGCGGCACTCACTTCTTCGTATATGTTGAGACATTCATCCAGAGATTTGAACAGTTCTGTAAATTGGAACCCGTCAAGCTTTTAAGAAAGAATTTATCCGAGAGTCGCTACGAAACCTTTGCGGATTCAATCGAGACACTTCTGTTTGGCTATTATCTAAAATTTGGCAATCAATACATCGCAGAAGCACTGTTCTGTATTGCCCGTCTGATGGCTCTGTATCGCTATAACTCCTATGCAGTGGCATCAAGTGGCGTTGGTGTCAGAGAATTTGCCAATAACAGTGAGATTATTCTTATGATTGATCAGGCTACTTCACCCACATTCTTCTTGGCGGAAGTTCTGGGCAAATTCGATAGTTACACAAATGGAGATTATCCCATACGCACAGGTCTTGATCTTGATGAAGCCCGCGGTGTCCGTTGGGGAATATATACTGCACTGAGAAATATTTTCAGAGACCCCAAACTGGAAATAACAGACTCGTACATCCTTTATAAAATCTTTGAGGAATATGGAAGAAAATAAATCATACTGCATAGTTCCTGCTGACGTTGCGAATGAAGAGAAGCACATGCTCTTTCGCATCCCGCTGTATCAGCGTCTGTTTGCTTGGTCGCCATATGAGGTAAATCAACTTATGGAGGACTTGAAAAATCATTTCAAGAAGCATGAAAAGGACTCCAAAAAGTATTACCTCGGTATGCTTACTGTTGTCAAACAAGACGGCAGACTTGATTTGATAGACGGACAGCAGCGCATGACTGTACTTTCGCTGTTGTCAATTGGATTCATGCGTGCTCTTGAACACGTTGATAAAGAGGTGTCAAACAAGTGGAAGAAAGTTCTTTGCGATGAATCTGGAAAGCCACGACTTTTCTTCAATGGTCGCAGTGATGACTATGCATATCTACAGTCATTATCCAAAGGCGAGAAAACCATATACGTCAATCAGAAGATGAGTGATGGCCTTGAAACAATCTCCGATTTTCTTACAGAAAATTTCAAAGATGATACGAAACAACTGATTAAATTTGCCAATCAGGTATATGACCGCATGGCATATTTTATCACGGAATTGCCTGAACATTATGTGGAGAATCCGTCGTCTCTGAACGAATATTTTGAGGCAATGAACTCCAGTGGCAAAGCATTGGAGCAGCATGAGATTCTTAAAGTAGCCTTGTTGCAAGACCAACCGGATTCAAAGAAGATTGCTTTTACAAAGCTCTGGAATAGAATATCTAACTTCAGTATGCCATTGCGACCCAAAGTTGAAGGTCGTAAGGATCCAGGTCAAAACATTGGCGTTGAAAGACAAAACAACCTATACAAGGAATATATTGAAGCATGTCGTAACGAAAATTATGACTGGCTTATCGACGAACTTTGTGTCTCAGCGGAAAATGAAGCGGCTCAATCCATTGCAAGCATTGGTATTGAAAAGAAAGAAGACAACAATACCGACCGTTTTGACAAAGAGGATGCAATCCTGTCTTTTGCCAAGTTTCTGCTGATAGTATTGGCTATTCACAACGGTGATGATGCCATAGCCCGACAAAATACATCAAAGCTTATCCAGGCATTTAGGGAAAATCCACCTAAAGATCTGGAAAAATTCTACCATCAGCTTCTGCAATACCGTCTTATTCTGGATATGTATGTTGTCAGAATAGAGAACACTGCTGGCGGCGGTGTCCACACTTTGATAGCACGAAACGAAGATAATGAAGAGCTACCGAGAGCGAATGAAAGAGTAAGACAGTATCAGGCAATGCTCGATGTTTCAACTGAACTACATATATGGCTGCTCCCGTTGCTGAAATCTCTTGCAGAGAAAAACCTTACTCAGTCTGAAATTCTGCATAAGCTTATCGAAACGGATAAGAAAAATTCTCATCAGACTTGCCCCGATCTGGGTGAACTGGTATTCAGTAATCGCAACCGTTGCAGATATTGGTTTTGGCATCTTGATTACGCTATTTGGGAGAAACAACTGCTTGCCAAGGAAGATGAAGATGTTTTTGCCGAATTTGGATTCGGAGAAAAGGCTGTTGACAAACAGGCAATTCTTGAATATGAATTTAGGGAGAACCGATCCATTGAGCATCTGCATCCCCAGGATGAAACAAAGCAACCTGAAAAATGGGAGTTGGAGGAGATTAACCGTTTCGGCAATCTGGCTATGATTTCTTCAAGTTTTAACTCAGAACAGAGAAACTGGCTCGTTGATTCCAAGCTGGAAAACATAAAGCCTCAGGTTGATAATAAGAGTTTGCAGAGTCTTAAACTGTACTTCATGTATCTACAAGCCAAGAAGGATGGCGGTTGGAAGCAGGGAGAGAATGGCTCTATGCAGACACATGAAAGAAACATCTATAAGTTGCTTGAAGAAAGCATGCTACAATACGAAGATGGACAACAGTAATTTGAAAGAAAAAAACTTTGAGGAAGACATTGAGCAATGGCTACTTGAAAAAGGCGGCTATGAGCGAGGCTTCCAAATGACATACCACAAAGACGCAGCCATTGACTTGACTGTTCTCCAAGATTTTATCTCAGAGACTCAGCCGAAGGAATGGGCGCGTTATCAGAAAATCTATGGCGCTGAGAACGCTACGGACCAGTTCTATAAGGTGTTGCAAGACGATATATCGCGTTATGGCCTGATATATGTTCTTCGCAACGGCATTGACGACCACGGCGTGAAAATCCGTATCGCTTACTTTGCTCCGGCTTCTGAACTGAATGAGGAACTGATGCGAAAGTATCGCGCCAACCGTCTTCACGTAATCCGTCAGTTCGCCTACTCATCCAAAAACCGCAACACCATTGACATGGTGCTGATGCTTAACGGTATCCCGGTTGTCGCTTTGGAATTAAAGAACCAGTTGACAGGTCAAAGCGTGGAGGACAGCAAGCGGCAATGGATGGAAGACCGCGACCCGGCGGAATTCCTTTTCCACTTCAACAATCGAATACTGGCTTATTTCGGCGTTGATCTCTATGAAGTGGCAATGACCACCCAGATTCAGAAGGAGAAGACTTTTTTCATACCGTTCAATCAAGGCAGCAACGGAGCCGGAAATGTAGGAGGAGCAGGCAATCCGGCAGTGCCCGAAGGTGAGTATGTGACCGGATATTTCTGGGAGCGAGTTCTTCAACGTGATGCGCTGCTTTCAATTCTCCAACGTTATATATCCGTTCAGAAAGAGGAAAAGATAAAGATTGTTGTCAATAAATCAGGCAAAGAAAAAGAAGTTAAAGAGGAATCAACAAAGATAATCTTCCCCCGCTTCCATCAGCTCGATGTGGTTGAACGACTGACCGCGGACACCGCAGCCAACGGCGCCGGCAAGAACTATCTCATCCAACATTCGGCAGGTTCCGGCAAAAGTAATTCAATCGCTTGGCTGACATACAGACTTGCCTCGCTGCACGATGCAAACCAGAAAGACGTCTTCGATACCGTCTTTGTGATAACCGACCGTCGTGTGCTAAACCAGCAGTTGCAGAACACCGTGCTCGGATTCGACCACAAACTCGGTCAGGTTGAGATAATCCGCGATGGCGACCCTTCATCAAAACTCGGCGACATAATCCGTGACGGCAATGCCCGAATCGTAATATGCACACTCCATCGTTTCCCATACATCTACGACAAAGTAGGCAGTCAGAGCGGCAAACGTTATGCAATAGTTGTAGATGAAGCTCACAGCAGCCAGAGCGGTAAGAACGCGGAAAAGACTAAAGCCGCACTCGCCGATACCGACGAGGCTCTTAAAGAACTTGCAGAAATCGAGGAAAAAGACGTTGAGCAGCTTGAAAAGGAGAAAGACGCCCTGATGGAAGATCTGCTCACGCAGGGGCAGCACGGCAACCTCTCGTTCTACGCTTTTACCGCCACACCTAAGCCCAAGACATTGCAGACATTCGGCATAGCTTATCCCGACCCCGAAAAGCCGGGACAGATGAAGCACAAGCCGTATCATATCTATTCGATGCAACAGGCAATTGAAGAGGGATTCATCAAAGATGTATTGTTGAACTTCACTCCGATAGCGACAGCCTACGAGATTGCAAAGAATATCGCAGAAAATCCGGATTACGAAGAGACACCTGCAACAAGGGCAATAAAGGCATTCCACGACAATCATCAGCACGTTATCGACCAAAAGATTGAGATTATGGTCGAGAAAATACGCGAAGTGACACTCCAGCGCATGGTGGGCCAGGCAAAGACTATGATTGTATGCGCCAGCCGTGCCCACGCTCTGCGCTATTATATGGCAATGAAGGAATACTGCAATCGCAAAGGATATACAGATGTCAATCCACTCGTTGCTTTCTCAGGGAAGTTGGAATTTGGAGGCGAGACCTACACTGAGTCACAGCTCAATTCCACACCCGCGCGTAGAATCAGCGAGGAAAGGTTGCCACTGTATTTCGCAAGTGACCTTTATAATGTCCTTATTGTAGCCGATAAATATCAGACAGGCTTTGATGAGCCGAAACTACATACAATGTTTGTGGATAAGCGGTTGAAGAATGTAAAAGCCGTGCAGACATTGTCACGACTCAACCGCTGGCAGAAGTTGAAGAAAGATACGTTTGTATTTGATTTTTCAAATACTGCCGATGAGATTAAAAAGGCATTTGAACCGTTTTATACAGCTACCGATCTTGTGGAACCGGTAGATGTCAATTACGTTTACCGATTCAGAAAAGATATAGCGCAATATCATATCTGGAGCGAGAACGAGGAGGAAGCCTTCTACGAAATTTACAAGAAATATAGAGGCAAAAAGAATGCTTTGGCAGCACTGTCCGGATTTTTCAAACCGATTATGAGCCGTTTCGATGCCTTGGATGAAGAAAAGAGATTTGAACTAAGGTCAAAAGTAAAGAACTTTGTTCGCTTCTATTCATATATGGCTCAGATTGCCCGCACTTTCGACAAGTCGCTATACAAGGCTTATATCTTTGCCGACACACTTTATAAGCTTCTGCCGAAGACTCCGCATGAAAGACCTGACCTGTCTAAGAAAATAATGCTGGTCAACTCTCAGTTCAAACAAGGCGACACCGTAGCAATCAGCCTTGAAGGGAATCAGTCCGTCAAGGGTGAATCCTGCAATGGCGGAGGCAAACCAGAAACGAAACGCGACTTACTCGGCAATATCATAGACAAGATAAATATCTTGTATAAAGGAGATTTCTCCGAAGCCGACAGGGTTATTGTCGAGGCTATCGTCAACAGACTTACCACAACCAAAGAGGCAAAGAAACTTTCAAAGAAAGCCAATAACAACGGTAAGCAGCAGTTTATGGAGGCGGTCTTCCCCAATGTGTTCGATGATATTGCGACAACGCTTTATGAAGAACAGACCGAGGCATTCAAGTCGCTCTTTGACAACGGCGAGAAGTACCGTCAGATAATGTCGCAGATGGCAGCCGCCCTTTACGACCATTTCCGCGATGCTCCATTGGTATTTGACCCTGAGGCATTCCGCAAATCGCTCTACATGGCATTTAGCGATGAATTTGCCGACTTCCCCGGACTTCGTCCTCTCAATGAGGTTATTGAGGTCTTTGTGAAAGTCCTTCAGGCATCTTCGCTTCCCAGTCTTGACGGAGCAAATGACTTGCTGATAGACTCGTTCAACCGCTTGTTTGGCGACAAGAAATTGACACTCGTTGACCGTCGCAGGCATTTCAATACCATACTCACCAAATTTGAGACTTACCTAAAGAAACTCTATTGGTTGATTCATGGCGAAGAACTACGCAACACACGCGACCCGCAGAAAACACCTGCATTGGCAGATTGTATCTTTGCATTTGAGGAACTGAAATCCCTCAAATTCAAACAACGTGAGAAATACAAGCGAATGTATGGATACCTTGACACCATGCGCAATCTGCGTAATGACGAGAGCCATGTCACTCCGGATGCTTCCGAGGAAGAGATTGTAGCGTCGTCACGCATCGTCACGACACTTTATCTTTACATCACAGCTCATTCTATCACTGAACTCGAAATCTCGGGGAAGATATAAAGCTATGCCTAATCCAAGCGTTACAACTAATCGACTCCATTTTGAAGACCTCGAACCAAGACGGTTCGAGGAATTGGGGTATCAATTACTGCATCGCCTCTATAAATGGGAACGTCTTGACCATACCGGTGTTTGTGGCAATGATGGAGGTATAGATATGTATGGCATCACGAAAGATGGTGTTCATTGTTATTGTCAGGTCAAAAGATACCAGAAATTATCTCAGTCTGACATAAAGACTATATATTCCGCAATAGTCAACAACAATAAGGACGGTATTGAGCCAAATTCCAAATTCATCTTGATATGCGCATGTGATTTAAGCAAGCAAGTCCTTGATGTAGCCTACGACGAAGGATCCAAGCATGGTTTCAAATCTGTAGAAATCATTTCCCGAACAAAATTAGAGAGTTTATTATATAATGGACATAGGACATTATTAAGAACTTTCTTTGGCATCGGTTCTAAAAAACAAGAGTCTAATGCTGCAAAAATCAGACGACAAGCACGTGCAAAGAAATATGTTATAAATAAGCTCATGCGGAAGGATCTTGGCAAGATTCCGTATGAGACTATTGCCGCAAATCCAGATATAAAGTTTCTCACCGATAAACTCATGCTCCTTTCTGCGCAGTCCTCTTTGGCAGCCGATAGATATGGTGAAGATACTACACATGGATTTGCATTCCCAATAGATTTCAAAGATGAGGGCTTGGAATTATCCTTGCCACTATTACGAAAGGTCATATTTAATTCAAAATCCGACACTTGGCGCTTTAATACTGAAAAGTTCCCGATTATCGGTGAAGATGAATATGTGCTGGAATGTCAAGAAATTGTGATACTCCCATATTACAATATAGTTGAAATTGAAGAAGACGGAGACCAATATTATAATTATCCCATACTTCATTGTCAGACAGATGAATTGATGGATGCTTTCTCAAAAATCACAGCCAAACACCATCATTTGGGAATAGTATTCGATGAGGATAGAGAGTTGTTATCTTCAGAGATAGCACTTATACATGCTCATATCAAAACGAATGGTAAATATTTGAAAAATGGCTAATTTAAGTTTTATCGATAAGCAATTGATTGAAGACGTTCTTGGAATGGGCGGTGGATATGTTCTTGATTTTTCAAATCGGACATTCGATGAGTTTATGACCGAGGTCATTGGAGAATCAATCTACAACAAGTACCCTTATATGTCAAAGGCTAACTTATTGCGCAATTTTATAGAGGATTATCCGGACGCATACATTGGGAAGATGATTGTTTTGGCTATTAAGTATATGCACAGTCGTGATTTAGTAACGCCAACAAATGAGGCTAAGGTTAACCAACTTCTTTCATTTGGGCAGAGCAAATTAGGCAGAACTCCCAAAACTAAAAACAATGAGCATCCAACCCCTAAACCATCGGAAAAAGTGCAGATAAATTATCAGGTTCTTGCAAACAACCTGTTAAAATTGGATGCAATCAACGATGCACAAAAAAGAGGATATGAATTTGAAAAATACCTAAATAAACTATTCGGCGTTTTCGGTTTAGATCCACATGCTTCTTATCGTACTGAGACAGACCAGATTGATGGTAGCTTTATCTTGAATGGGAATACGATACTGTTGGAAGCTAAGTATCGTGCAGCACAACTGTCTAAGAATGACCTCATTCTATTTGAAAATAAAGTTTCCCGAAAATCTCAATTTGCAAGAGGATTATTCGTATCCCTATCCGATTTTGATGAAACTGTCGTAAACTATTTCAAGGATAGATCCTCACGAATCATTGCTTTATCTGTCCCAGAAATATATATGATGTGCAGCCAAGAACAAGATTTGAGGGATGTCCTGACAAGAAAATTTCGGTATCTTGATGAATACGGAATCATTTATCGACACATCAATCTTCTCTTTTAATACCAAATATTATTTGATTGGATCGGTACAGTATTGGCGACGGCCACAGTGGGCGCAGTGTTCTCCACGCCATACGCTGTCAAAATGCTCACAGGCGGCATCTATCAGCGATGCTTCATCAGTGAGTATTCCGGCCTCGAAGTTGCGGCGGTTACTACTCTTCATGCCTATGCCGGCACCTGTCAGATTGGCTGAGCCGATGTAGGCTGTCTCGAAATCGAATATAAGTATCTTGAAATGGACTCGCGGGCATAGCATCCGCTCCAGTCCGGTTTTTAGAATCGTGTATCGGTCAAAATCCTCACGGAAAGCCGGACCCGGTTCTTTTGCATGAATAAGCCTAACCTCTACGCCTCGTTTGAGCAGTTTTGCGAGAACCGCAAGGAACGGTTCCGATGAATTGCCGGCTTTAACGTGAAGGTCTTTAATGTCGGCAGTACCAATCCAGAGCGACTTCCTCACGGAAGCCACTCTTGCCACGACCTTATCGTAATGGTCTTTGCCAGAGATAAATTCAACCGACATAAAGAATTAGTCTATATTGAGAAATGCGTTTAATTCGCTCTCATCTTCAAAATCTATCTCCTGAGCAAATTTGAGCCCAATGGTAGTAGCAACCGACAAGAAGTTGGAAAACCATACATTGAACGGGGTATCAAATACTCCGGTACTTTCCATGAAGCTCCATAAGGAAGACGTTAACGCAGCTATGTTCCCAACACGGTTGGTCAAGATTTGCTGAACATTATAGGGCAGGTCAGGTTCGTAATAGTCAAATATCTCCTGAATATTGAATGATACAGAATCCGTTTCAATACCATGATACTGCTTGTAAAATATCTCAACCGATCTATCAAAGAAATATTGAAAAATCAATCCGGACTGTACCTGATTGGGTATAGTATTCCGCTCCTCAAATAATTTTGCGATTGTTTGAGTAATTGATCTCAATGCTGTTGCAATCTCAATCACCTCTTGATTATCAAGCTGATTGCGTACTTGTCCAGATACAAATCCGGTCTCCAGATTCTCAGCACTAACAAAAGACATATCAATGCCCTTTTTTATGAAGGCTTTGTTTATTTCTATTTCTTTTTCTGTCATAACGTAACTATAATATTGTTGTACGCAATATGCAAATTTACTTTTTTTTATTGAAATAGAGGTAAGATTATATAAACAGGGCCAATAATGCTTACAGCAACGGCGAAGCCCTCGCGAGTGAGCCGAGAGCGCAAGTCAGCGTAGCCGGTGCGCGGTGGCAACGCCACTCGGACTCACCGCAAAATTAGCTCCGTCATGTCGCAGATTTAGATACAGGTTATCCTTTTCTTATATTTTGATCAAAAAAATCATCGGATGCTTTCTTTAACTCTTTCAGCGCAGGAAGCATATACCTGTGCTGGAGTGCTAATCCGATTACGACACCGATATTTGCTTTAATCAAGGCTGAATGAGGTGGTCCGATAAAGCAGGCTATGCCGCCTAATATTCCGGGAAGTATGGCAAATTTTAGTAGTGCCAATTGCTTCTGAATTACTTTATCCATTCTCCAGTTCCTTTCCAGCGGCAAGTATCGTGACTTTTATCTCTTCATCGCTTATACTCTCATCGGGATATACAGCCCAAATAACATAAATGCTTTCAGGTAGTTCACTAAGGAAATCAGTCAATGCAGTCATTTCTTGCATAACCAATGGCTGTTTCCCTACCTTATTGAAATACAGAAAAATTGAAAGCCGTTCAATCTTATTGAGCAAGGATGAAGTCAATGAACTTTTAATGCAACCTATCGCTTCTGCCACACGCTCTTTGCCACAGCGTGTTACGGACTTAATGAGAAAATGCTTTGCGTCAGTTAGGGTGGTTTGCAAATCGTTAAAGTCATAGGCAATCATGCCTTGCGTTACTATCGGCTGGAGGATTGCTTTTATCAAGTCAGGGTACTCAGTATAAGATGCTTCTGCCACCACACTGTCATAACAATCCAAATCGGCATTGTCAAGCAAGCCGAGGGTCAGGACTCCGGCATCACGGAATGTTTTGGCAATACTGTTCGCATGATTCTCATTGTCCTTTGCCACGATGATTACCATCTTATCCTCATCGGTTGGGACACACTCAAAGGGGGCGGTTAATACTATGGCGGACACACAATCGTATCCGTATGAATTTACGGCCTCAATAATTCCTTTCGCAGCCTCCCCAATACCCAGTACGCGAAAGCTGACTGGTAGATTTGAGTGGGCATATCGGTCAAATAATTCTGACTCATTCATCTTATTGTGATTATAGTTTATCAGAAATGGAATGCAGTGATAGCTATGGGTCGGCTATCACTGCATAGAATTGCTGGCAAAGTTAGAGTTTCTCTACTTTGAGTTCGTTGCCGTTCATGTAGCCAACGGGGAAATCCACGTTATATTTCATCTTGAACTGGCGCTGAATCTCAGCCTTTACGGTTGAGTTGGCAAAAGGAAGCGTGCTTCCATTGAAAGATACCTCGGCAGTCATGCCGGCTTCGAGTCGCTTGCCTCCGCTAAGAAGGAGGCGTTTAGTGGTTACTTTGAAGAGTGCCATATCTAATGTTTTTTGATGGTTACTCTGCAAAGATAGGACTGCCGTGTATCAGATTTGGTGACAGAATCTGATTTTATCCTGTTTAATACAGATTGAAGATGTTTTTTCTTTCATAATCCGAGATTCCGTGATAGGTATTACTGCGTATCCATACCAATGGCATATCATTTACGCGATATTCCTCGGGAATATATGCTTGTAAAGAATCATTATTTTTTGTATCGGCGAGTTCTACAAGCGACTTATGACTCATTGCTGATTTGATTGTGCCGACTAAAGGTTTATCTATGTCATTTAGTCCAAGCGATTCTACCTCTTTCAGTCTGTCATTATTTTGCTGAACAGCAAAATTTGATGAAACTATCAACTGCATCCGGGCATTCATGGCACGTTTAGTCTTTTGCGCACCTTCAAATCCATAAGGCATCGAGAAGAACGAGCAGACAAATTTGCCCTTCAATATTGCCTCTAAAGCAATCAGCGGAGCATATTTGCTGCTAGTCATTCCGCCGAGCGTGGCGCAGACTATCACTGATTCCGAAGCTTTTGCGACAATCTCCTTGACAAAAGTCGTATCACCGGATTTTACTTTCCCGCGTAACTTCTCAAGAAGGAAGGTCTCAGACGCATTGACCGAGTTCTTTTCTAAGTCCCTCTGGTTGGTATCGCAAACTATGAGCTGAGCATTCGGGAATAATCCGGCTGCGATTAAGTCGGTGGCAAGATTAAAGCCTCCGTTCCCGACAGCAATAATTGTTTCGTTCATATTCTTATTGGGGTTAAAGTATTTTTAATGCGATAGCAGCACAAGCCTCTGCATCACAAAGCGCATGATGGTGGTTTTCCATGTCATAACCACAGGCGGCGGCCGACAAATGGAGCTGATGGCTCGGAATGTCAAGACAACGACGGGAGGCAGCAAGGGTACAATGAAATTCGTAATCGGGATATTCCATATCATATTCCTCGAATACTGCCTTTAAGCAACTCTCATCAAAGGGACGATTGTGTGCTACAAGCGGCAGGCCTTTTATTTTCTCTGCCACCTGCGCCCACACTTCCGGAAATGTCGGTTGTCCGTCAGTATCCCGACGGGTGAGTCCGTGGACCTCAGTAGTCCAATATGTATAATAATTTGGAGAAGGCTGAATCAGACTGTAGAATCTGTCAACAATCACACCGCCACGAACTATTACGATGCCGACACTACACACGCTGGAGCGTCGACCATTGGCTGTTTCAAAGTCTATTGCTACAAAATCTTGCATTGTCTTTTCATCTCAAATTGATTATAGACTTCCTGCATTTCCATTGGAAGATAGCTTATAGCAACATTCTTCATGTCGTCGGGGACAGAATATAGCGATTCTGCCAGAGAGCCAACAATTGCACCGACGGTATCCGAATCTCCACCATAAGCCACTGCAAGTCGGATGGCATCTTCAAAGTCGCTTGCAATAGAGGCAATATATAATGCAAGAGGTACACATCCTTGACAGGTTACATCGAAGAATCCTTTTGGGGGTAAATTGCTGAAAACATCATCGCCATAAAACTCTTTGGCAACATTCTCAAAAATTACCGTGGATTTGTCTTTTGCAGTTCTCATGCGAAAAATGGCGACGGCAATGGCTATGGCTCCTTTTATGCCTTCAGGATGATTGTGTGTAATCTCTGCCGATTTTTCTGCTTCAATTCTTACTTTTTCTTCCGTTTCAAAAAGCCACGCCACAGGCGAGACTCGCATTGCGGAGCCATTGCCAAAACTATTGTATGGGTATGGGTCGGGGCGCATCACCCAGTTTAAGAAGTAGCTGCCATATTCACCTTTAGGATGAGGAAACTTACGACACCATTTACGCATTGATGTCTGATAATCCACATCATTCAAAATTGCATCGGCCACGGCAATTGTACAGATTGTGTCATCTGTAAAATCGCTATCTTCTCCAAACATTCTGAAATTGTAATCTGACGTATTGTCAAATTCGTAGTTTGAGCCTGCAATATCTCCAATAATAGTTCCAATCATGGTCAGTCATTCTTATACAATTCATACATCTCTGAAATCCAGCCTTTCATTGATCTGCGCAAAGAAGCCGGACTAATGACCTCTATCATCGCGCCGACATGGAGCAACTTCATTATGAAGTCATACGTCGGCGAGAGGTAGAGTTCAAAGTCGGCGTACTCGCCATAGTCTTCGATAAGTCGCTGACTATGATGTAGCGGAAGGGTTTTCAGATAGTGTTTGTGGTCTTCGTTGGCACGAATCACTATTCTCTCCGGCTTGACATCATATCCAATGACAACGCCGAATTTTGTCGAGAAATACTCTGTGGCATCAAAATCCTTTGGCAACTTGAAGAGCGTTGAAGTCGGTTCTACGCTCTCCAGACGGTCAAGGGCGTAAATCTTTATTTCATCGCGATTATTGTGCCCGAGCACATACCAGCGGTTATCAAACAGTTTCACGCAATATGGCTCAATGGGGAATGTATAGTTACGTTCCTTCTTGAAAGGGCGATATGTGATATTCACGACCCGGTTCTCCTTCATCGCCTCAAGGATTGTGGTCAGATGGTCGCGGCCTGAAGGGATTTCGTCAACTAATATGCGGCCTTTCAAAGAGAGATTTTCTCCGATTATATTGCCGACTGCAAAGGAGTCGAGCATCCACTTTTTGAGTTTGTCCTCGTCTATGTCTTCGGGGTTGGCTATATAATAAAGATAGCCGCCTACCTTCTGACAGTCGATAATGATGCTGAACTGTTCAAATATAGCGTCGCGCCAGCGGTTGAACGTGGCACGATGGAGCGGCTTACAGTCGCTCATATCTTTATTCCGTTCCCATTTATCGGACAAATCCTTATGTGAAATTTTCCCGGCACGGCGGATGGTGTCGATCAGCCAGGTGTATTTTTGCAGTTGGTTCATAGCTCTTGAAGTTTATACCACGCAAAGTTAATTAAATCCTGTATCATTTTGCGGTACCACTATCAATAAAATGAAAAAAATCCAGCCGAGAGTAGTGAAACATAGTTGGCCGATGCATGGTCTTGCTATTTGCGGCTCTTGACGAGTCCTATGCTACATGCCCTTATGCGCTTTACTGAGCCGAGTAATGTGCAGGCGTCCCGTCAGCTCAAAGGGTCATGACATTTCGATACTGAAAAAATCAGTGAAACACATCGCCGCCAAATCTTTTACTCCAGTCGGCTGGATTATATTATTTATCAATCCTCAATCAAGTCCGTTGACCACCCGAGGGCTTGAATTTTGAGATCAAGTTCCCTTAGGCGAGCTGCACTTTGGTCATGACGTTTGCGAAATTCTTTTGCGTTTACCATTCTTACGTATTTTATTTCCATTCTGCCATAGCGCGCCTCCTGTTCTGTCAAATGCTTAAGTCCTTCATACAGGGTCTTTGTGCGCATCGACAATACATCGCGCTCTGCAAGGAGCGATGTAAGGTTACGGCCATCGATGACAGCGTTTGTGTTGGTCAGATTTATACTATAGATAAGGTTCTGAAGTTCATCGAGTGTCTGATCCAATTCCTCGATTACCTGATCGGCATCTTCCGTCGGTTCATCGCCCTCCTGAACCTTGATGCAATCTTTGAGGCGAGAACGGAGTTGCTGCGACTTTTCCATAAGAGCCGACCTACGGCTCAATGCTTCTGCGAGTTTCATACGATATTCTTTATGTTTGTTATGGCAAAATTACGTTATGGCTGTCTCAAATTTCAGTACAGCAATCCAAATTTTTAGATTGTCTAAATCTTAATCTTTCAATATCGCGTCAGTAATCGTATTATTATCCATAATTATGAATTGAAGTAAGTATTTCATTTTCCTCACATCCATGCAAACTGAATATATTCAGGTAGGTATTTGCGCAGGTATCATCTTGCCAACGAATAACTTCGCTGACAGTCAGGTTCCCGTCGTTTCCGGGAATTACAAAATACATCTCGTATTCTCCATAATCCAGCCACATATCAATATATGCGTACCCATTCTGGAGTCCCAAGTCCATTCCAAACAAAGCAAACCAATGTTCTTTGTCCTTTACGAATTCATCAATGGAATTATAAGAACTTACTATGTTGCACAGAAACGCATGGCGCTTACGAATCCACTCAAATCGTTCCTTATTGCTCATTGCGACTAAATCCATGCGCCATAGAGTTCTTCGGGTTCATCATTCAATCGGGCATTTTCCTGCATCTTTTGGCGAGCCTCTGCCAGTTCTTCCTCAGTAGGCAGAGGCAACTCGACCATATAGACATTGCTCGGACGCTGCTTTATTCCGGCTTTGTGGCGAAACCAAAGGTTTTCCATCAGGAGTGCTACTCCATCGGGCGATTGTATAGTTTTCATTTTGATGCCTTGAAGTTAAATATTGGACGTATGATTGTGTCGATGGTAACGGTATCGCCGATGTTGGCGATGATTTCTTCCGCGGGCTTATAGACCATCGGCGATTCATCGCGGGTAAAATCGTTTACTGACTCTGAGTAGATGCCTTGCATGGATGCCTCGAAGTCCTCCATCGTTATTTTCTCGTAAGCCTGAGTACGGCTCAGTACACGTCCGGCGCCATGCGGCGCAGAACAGTTCCAGTCGGGATTACCCTTGCCGGTGCAGAGCAACGAGCCGTCGCGCATATTCAGCGGTATGATGCAACGCTCACCTACGGCGGCAGAGATGGATCCCTTGCGAATTATGTTGTCGTCGCTGATATAGTTGTGGACGGATTCAAACTCTTCCGAGATTTCTACTCCCGGGAAGAACCGCATGAGCAAAAGGGATATGAGCTTGCGGTTGAGCGCAGCCCAACGCTGGCACAAACGCATATCGTGGAGATACTGTTCCCGACCCTCGCCCTCGACATAGCAAAGGTCAGGCGGCAACGACGGCTCCGCTTCCTGATACTCCTTTCTCATCTTCTTTATGACGCTTTGCAATTCAGAACGACGTCCTGCGGCTTTGTATTCCTCTATGGTGCGCTTGATGGTCTCCTCAAACTCATCTGCCCCGTCGGCAAGATGCTTCACAGCTTTTGCCTGATAGATTTCGGCAACCTGCTTACCGAGATTGCGCGAACCCGTGTGGATAACGAGATATATGTTCCCTTCATCGTCTTTGTCAAGCTCGATGAAGTGGTTTCCGCCGCCGAGCGAACCGATTGCCTTGTTTATGCGGCCTGAATCTTTGATTTCGCGATAGCAATAAAGCTCCGTCACGAGCCGCTTCGCCTCGCGATAAATTTCCATTTCCTCGCCCACGAGCGGTTTGAATCCTCGCCTATCTTCGCGCACCCACATTCCCGAAGGCACATTGCTGCGAATATGCTCGTGGAATGCGTGATAATCAATGTCAGAGAGTTTGCCGAGTTTGAGTATGCGCATTCCGCACCCGATGTCCACACCCACTATATTGGGTATCACCTTGTCTCCGAGGTCGCCCGTGAACCCGATGACACAACCTGCCCCGGCGTGGACATCGGGCATTATGCGTATTTTCTTGTCGGAGAATACATCAATAGAGAGTAGCTCCTTGATCTGCTCCAATGCGTTCTCCTCGATGTTGTCCGTGAAAATCTTCACGTTATATCCTTCTATTATCTTCATATTTTGATGTTTTTATTATTTGATTGCAAAGTTAGAATGTCGTTGCGCAATCATTTTGCGCAGTGAAATTTTATCGCGACATTTTTTTATGAGCGCAAAATTACACCAAGGGTGGCGCATTTTACGGTACAGCATGAATTTTGCAATATGTTAAATAACCTTAACTCCTAATCGCCTGAGATATATGCAATACCTCGATTATACAAAGTGTAAAAACATAAAAATAAGACTGATTTTAACAAATGTTTACATTTGTTAAAATCCTTCATCGTATTAAATAAGAGTACCAACATTAAAACAATGATTCGGTAAAAATCGCGGAAGTAATTGAAAATTAAGCGGATGGAATAA
>ERZ777305.1623-NODE-1623-length-24789-cov-3.760694_pt1 | contig 24789 bp, 27 predicted proteins | sample MGYA00374965_ERZ777305 | MGnify/ENA primary metagenome ERZ777305 (study PRJEB29328, sample SAMD00013331) | mouse gut metagenome | study: EMG produced TPA metagenomics assembly of the Metagenome analysis of fecal microbiota from mouse which was promoted... | reverse complement strand
TCAGTTGGTTAGAGCAACCGGCTCATAACCGGTCGGTCCGGGGTTCGAGTCCCTGATGGTCCACCAAGATGACCTAACAAAAAAGATGCCACCCCCAAAATTCCCCGGAAATCCGGGGAATTTTGGCGTTCAAGGGGCAAAAAAAAGGCCGTAAAAAATCCCGTGTTTTGGGGGATGCCACCCCTGATTTTGGGATTTGAACCTGCGTGGTTGACAAAACGAGAGCCAGCACAGAAATAATTAAAATATTTTTTTGCGAGGGACCAAAGAGAAAATCTTTGGTCCCTTTTTGCGTTTCCAGAGAAAATTTGAAGGAGGAATGTGAAGTGCCCAACTTCACAGAAAGCAAGACCGACCGGGCCTATGAGTCATTTATGAAACAGGTCCCTGGGTTCCAGCGGGATCCGCCAGAGGCTGAAATCATCCGAAAAGACATGGAGCGGAACAAAAAGAAGAAAGGGGGCCGGGAGGATGGTTTTCCGCAACGATAACCACGGCGTACTGTTCGAGAAGGAAATCAGGTACCACAAGGGCTGTAGTCGCAAGATGACCGCGGCCCTTTTTTTGTTGACGGCGGATTCACGGCTCTGGCATCAGGCCGAGAACCACATCGGGACCAACGAGATCGACATCGCCGCAGTAAAACCCCGGCGGCTGGACGCTATGGCATATGTCTGCTACGCACTGGCCCGGGATATCATCACCAGCAGTAGGACGGTGGCGCTGACGGAGCTGGCAGACCCCAGCCTGCTCTCTCCCAGATATTTCATGGTGATACAGACCGCCATGCTGATCCGGGGGTATGGGTTGAATGCTGCTGACAGGGTGCTCTTTACGGATAGAGGGAAAGGGGCCACCGGATGAATCAATGGGAGCAGGCCATAGTGGAACGCACCGAAGCGGCCTTGCGGCAGACGGAGCGATACCGCGAGAAAGAGGAATGGGAGGTGCCGCCGGACGAAAACTTCCAGCTAAGCTATATTCTTACAAAAGGCGACCTTGCAGAGCCCGAAACTATCCTCGCCATCGCCATCTGCGACGATGAAACTTTCCTGTTCTATCCGTTGAAACCTGGCGGCGGTCCTATCGCCGACTGCCCCCCGGTGAGCGATTACGATACGGTGCTGTTCGAGAACCTGGGGGATGGATTTGACCTTACGATGATGACCCTGGAAACACACTGGTTTGTTTGGAGCGAGCTCTCAGACTGGTATGGAAACGGCGCTGAAACGGAGTACCCGGAGGGGCTCAGAAAGTACCTGGACACTTGCATGAAAAACGGTGTTACAAGGCAAGTTTTGGAAGAAAGCTTCGGGTATGACGAGATGGACGTCATGGAGTTACGCGATACGCTGGAATTGTCTTCGGAGGAAAAAGCGGCCAACCGGCATATCCCGGAAATTGGAGGGATGTAAAATATGGCGAATTATTTACGCGAAAAGATAGAACGAGTTAAGCAGCAGTACCCGGTGGGGACTCGAATCCGGCTGAACAGCCTGTGCAACGATGAACAGGGGATGCCCTCCGGCCTGTGCGGGACGGTGATCGGCGTGGATGACCAACCGGCCCTGCTCATGAAGTGGGACAATGGGCGGTCGCTGAGCCTTATGCCGTCCGAGGACAGTTTCACGGTGATCCAGGGGCAGCAGTACGGCACTCTGGACGAGCAGCTCTATGATAAGCTGTTCCAGGAGCAGGATACCTTTCGGCAAGAACTGCTGGCTCTCCCGCCCGAGCAAATTTTGGATAAAGCTTGGGAATACCTGGTGCGGGAGAATATCCTGCTGACGATGGAGTACAACGAGCTGGACGATGAACAGGCAAAGGCCCTGTTGGAACTGCCTGACACCATGTCGGACCTGTGTGACACGGTCAAGGAGAAGGCCGCCTGTCAGCAGGAAACCATCTGGCAGGAGATCGAGGAAAGGGCCAACACCCTGGCGGCAGGGCAGCAGCCTGGACAGGAGCAGTCGCTATGAAGGACCCGGCGAAAAAGCTGGTCGGCGAGGGCCGCGGCTTCGAGCGCATCCGGCGCATCACCGGGTACCTTACCGGCACCCTGGATGGCTGGAACAGCGCCAAGCGAGCCGAGGAAAGGGACCGGGTCAAGCACCCGGTCAACACTGATAAGAAGGGGTGAAAAAGATATGGTCAGAGGCCCGCCCATCAGCAAGAAAAATACACATAGAAAAGGAGGTGGTCTTATCCAGTCCATGATCCCGTGGATAGGCGGGAAACAAGCCCTATGCAGGGCAATTATCAGCCGGTTCCCGGCAGACTACAGGCAGCGGACCTATGTGGAGGTGTTCGGCGGCGGGGCTTCCGTCCTGCTGAACAAGGAGCGCTCGGTCAAGGAGATTTACAACGATTTCAACTCCAATCTTGTCAACCTTTTTCGCATGGTCCGCGAGCATCCCAAGGAGCTGAAGGAGGCTCTGCGGTACATCCTCAACTCCCGGGAGGATTTCGACACCCTCAAGGCGCGGCTTGCCCGTGGCCACAACAAAGACCCTGTCCTTTGGGCCAGGGACTTCTACCAGCTCATCCGGCAGAGCTACGGCGGAGGGGGAACATCTTTTGGAGCCAGCCCAAGGTCCACCTGGGCGGCTTTCCCCTTGATCGACGCGGTCGCGGAGCGGTTCCAGTATGTGGTAGTGGAGCACATGAGCTATGAGCGGCTCATCAAGGCCCATGACGGCGACGCCACCATCTTTTACCTCGACCCGCCCTATGTACTCACCGAGGATTACTACGGCAACCTGTTCGGCTTTCCCGACCATATGCTGCTGGCGGAGATCCTGCTGGGAACAAAAGCCCGCTGGCTCCTGTCCTACAATGACTGCGACACCATTCAGGCGCTGTACAGTGTGCCGGGCATTTACATCGAGAAGATCGAGCGCATCAACAATCTGGCCCAGCGGTACGACCCTGGGACTATGTATCAGGAGCTGCTCATCTCCAACTACGATACGTCGCTTGTGGCGCCGGACCAAATATCTTTATCGGGCTTTGCCCCGGTGGAAAGGAATTATATATGGAAATGAACGATGAAAAAACTTTGAGAATTCTCGGCAAACGCGGCCGGGTGACGATCCCCCAGGAGGTGAGGGACGCCATCGGCATGGCGAGGGGCGATGTGGTGAGCTTCGCCGTGGTCAGCGACGACTGCGCCCTGGTCAAGCGGGAGCGGCTGTGCGACAACTGCGTCAATGAGCCGCCCACCATGATATCTCTGTTCGTCCAGGCTATGCATCAGGCAAAGAGCAGCCCCCAGAGCCAGCGGGCCTTCGAGTTCCTGACCAGCCTTTCCCCCGCCCAACAGCTGAACGCTGCGGCGAAGATCATCGCGGATTGGGCGGAGAACAGCCATGAAGAATAACAGGAGGTTAAAATGGCAAACAGAAAACAGCAAGAAACCACCCCGCAAGCTGGGCAGGCCATGCAAGCTGGTGCTGGCTCCCCCGCGCAGGGCGAAGGACAGGGAGGGACACTCCCGGAACTTACGGTGAAAGTTTTCCCAATGCGTAACTCCAACAGCAAGCTCAAGGCCACGGCAAACGTCAACATTGCCGGGGCCTTTGCTGTCAGAGGGTTTCGTATCTTCGACTCCAGGAACGGCCTTTTCGTGAAAGAGCCGGAGCAGAGCTACGTCAAGGACGGCACCGAGCTGACCCGCCCGGTGTTCTTCCCGGTCACGAAAGAGGCGCGGGAGGCCCTGTATGGGCAGATACTCCACTCCTACGAGCTGACCGTGCAGCAGGGCCAGCGCCAGGAGGACGCCAGGCTCCGTTTTCGAGACGAGGACGTTCCGCCGGAGAGGGACTATGCGCCGACCCCGGAGGATTTCGACCCGGAGGACGACCTCCCTTTTGATATGGGTCCGACCATGTAAAAAAATCTTTGAAAAATTAGAAAAAATATCTGGACATAGGCACACCATTTGCGGTATTCTGTGGTTAGGCAGAATTGCCAAACCACAAAAGGATGGTGTAACCTATGTCAAAGCTGTTTCGAAGATTTTTAGCAGCAGGCGCGGCAGTCATTGTGCTCTCGTCCATACCTTTCCCGACCAATGCCGCGGCTGAGAAATTCCAGGATGTTCAGCCAGGAAAGTGGTACTACACGGCGGTGGACTATGCAGTGAGTGAAAAGCTGTTCAGCGGGACCTCCGCGACCACCTTTTCGCCGGAAGAACCCATGACCCGTGGAATGTTCGTGACGGTGCTGGGGAACAAAGCCAAGATTGACCCGGTTCAATATACGGAGAGCAGTTTCAGCGATGTGAAAGCGGGAATATGGTACGCGCCCAATGTAGAATGGGCCGTACAGAACGGCATTGTGAACGGCACTGGCGGCGGGCGCTTCAGCCCCAACAAGAGCGTGACCCGGGAACAGATGGCGGTTATCCTCTACAATTACGCAAAGTTCACAAACTGCGACCTGACCGTCCGGGCTGGCTTGTTAGACCAGTTCACGGATGGCGGCAGGGTGTCGGGCTATGCCAAGTACGCCATGGAATGGGCTGTCACCCACAAGATCATCAACGGCAGCGGGGGCAAACTGGACCCGGGCGGCACAGCGACCAGGGCGCAGGTGGCGCAGATCTTCTACGGCAGCCGGGAACTGCTGGCAAACGGAAGTAGTGGTGACCCACAGCCGCCTGCTCCCTCCCCCAGCCCGGACGTAACGCCCAGCCCCTCTCCGTCTCCTGACCCGGACACGCCTAAAATCGCCATAACGGACGAGGTCAGAGCCAAGCTCAAGCCCAACCAGGACCCGGAAAAACTGCTGGATTATGTGTTGAATGGGAAAAATGATGACCCATATTTTTCCTACAATGGCACGACTGCTAAGTGGGATTCCTCGCTGGTCGGGCAGTCCGGAATCGGGGTCAAAGCTCTGGGCAGTTGGGAAGACGAAGAAGATGAAATCCGGGGCAGCTCCGCTATCGCCAACGGCTTTATAAAAATGCTGACCAGAACAGCCAGCGACCGGTTTTACATTACAGCAAAAGAAGAAGATGGCTACTTCGCCCTTTATTACCACCCATCAGACAACCCTGACAGCCAGAAAATGCGGGAAGTCAAAGCAACGCTCAATTTGACCCGGCCAATCCAGTATGACCGAAGTCTCTGCTATGTGGGTGCTGGCTGGGCCGGGCCAATATCCTGGGGGGACTATTATGGAGCAAAGGGAATCGCCGAGAAGATCGAGTATTATCTGCTGGAACTTCACCCCTATACAGACAAATACTATCTGACCGAGCCGGAGCCAGGTTAAGACAGACGCTGTGGGCAGCGCCGGGCTGGTCAAAACATCTGAGGACGGCAAAGTGGAGGGCGTTCAGTTCCAGATCACCGGCAGCGATGGCAGCAGCGTCACCAAGACCACAGATGTCAATGGTAACATCGATATTGAGGGCCTGCCTATTTATGCGGCCGATGGCTCCAAGATTACCTACACTGCCACTGAAATCAACGTCCCCATTAAATATGTAAAGCCTCAGTCCCAGACCTTTACTTTGACCGAGGGCCAGACCGCCTCCATCCAGTTTGAGAATAAGCTGAAAAGGTGGCGGGTGACGGTCAAAAAGACGGACAATAAAATCGGCGATACTCCCCAGGGCAACGGCTCCCTCAAGGGAGCGACCTTTGGAGTGTATCAGGGCGATACGCTGGTCAAGGAGTACACGGTTGGCGATGACAATACCTTTACCACCGACTACTTCCCCTACGGAGAGGACTGGACGCTCAAGGAGATCAGCGCTGGCGAGGGGTACAAGGTCAGCACCGTGGTCACTGACCTGTGTGAGATTCCCAGCGGCTCAAACGATGAGTTCAACGATAACACCGCTACCGTCACCAATGAAGTGATCCGGGGCGGTGTTTCTGTTGAAAAGCGGGACAGCAAGACCGGGGAGCTGCCTCAGGGCGACGCAGATTTCTCTGGTATTCAGTTTGAGATCATCAACAAGTCCAAGAACCCCGTGGAGGTGAACGGGAAGAAAGCCTCACCCGGCGAGGTAGCCGCTACCATCACCACTAACGCCCAGGGTATTGCCACTACTGGCCCCAATGTGCTGCCCTACGGTGACTACCTTATCCGCGAGAAATCCACCAACGCATCCATGCTCAAGACGTTCACGGATGAAATCCCCGTTACTGTCTCAGAGAACGGCAAAATGTACACCTTCACCGCAGAGAATGACGTGGTACGGGGTGGTATCGCCGTGGAGAAGCGGGACAGTAAGACCGGGGAGCGGCCCCAGGGCAATGCTGATTTCTCAGGTATCACCTTTGAGATCGTCAACAGCAGCCGGAACCCGGTGGAAGTGGACGGTACTACCTACGCTCCCGGTCAGGTAGTTGCTACTCTGATTACTGATGAGAGTGGATACGCCAGTACGGAGGACGAAGTGCTCCCCTACGGCACCTATACCATCCGCGAAACTGCCACTAATGCCTCCATGCTCCAGACCTTTACGGAGCAGACTGTGCCGGTGAGAGAGCATAAGAAAACCTATGTGGTCACCGCCGAAAATGAGGTAGTGCGTGGTGGGCTTGCTGTGGAGAAGCGAGATTCGATTACAGGCTCCACACCCCAGGGCAACGCTGATTTTTCGGGTATCACCTTTGAAGTCATCAATGACAGCAAAAACCCGGTCATTGTCAACGACAAGAGTATCGCTCCCGGCGAGGTTGCGCTGACCCTGACCACCGATACCGAGGGCAAGGCCAGCACCGCGCCGAACGCTCTGCCATATGGGGCGTATGTGTTGCATGAAAGCGCCACCAACGAATCCATGCTGAACACCGCCCCCGACCAGCCCGTGGAAGTCACGGAGAACGGCAAGGTTTATCCGTTCTTCATGGACAACGAGGTGGTTCGCGGCGGCGTCCTTATTGAGAAACGCGACCTGGAATCCCTGCTGCTGACCCCTCTTGGCGGGGCAAGCCTGGACGGAACCCTGTTCGAGATTACCAACAAGAGCCGGAACGATGTCTATGTGGACGGCGCTCTGTACCAGCCGGACGAGGTATGCCTGACCATCGAGGTCAAGGACGGTATCGCGCAGTCTGACGTTCGCGCCCTGCCGTATGGCTCCTATGAGCTGGCCGAGAGTAAACCCGGCACCGGCTATCTCTGGACGGACAAGACCATCCGGCCCTTTGATGTGCTGGAGGATGGCTCCGTCAAAAAGTACCAGGAAGGCGAGGCGGCTTACAATCAGGTCAAGCGCGGCGACCTCCGTTTCGTCAAAGTCGGCGAGAAAAATATGCACCGCTTTGCGAACGTGGCCTTTAAGCTGACTTCTCAGACCACCGGCGAGAGCCATATTCTCATAACTGACAGCAACGGCGAAGTGCGTACCGAGACAAAATGGAACGCCCACAGCCTCAATACAAACGGCAACGATGATAAGCCCGAGGCCGAGTGGAACGACGAGGCGGGCACATGGTTCGGCAAGACCACCGAGGACTGGATGGTGGAAACCCAGGACGGCCTCTGCGCTCTGCCATACGACTATTATCGGCTTGAGGAACTGCGCTGCGAGGGCAACAAGGGCTATGCCCTGGTGACGGTTCCCAACATTTTCATCAGCCGGGACAGCACGGTTATCGAGCTGGGCACCATTGACGACCATGAGGAAGGTATGCCGGAGATCGGCACTACCGCCACCGTTGATGGTGAAAAGATTGCAGAACCTCTCAGTGAGGTGACGATTGTTGACACCGTGCGCTACTCCGGCCTGACCGTGGGCAAGACTTATAAGTTGTCCGGCGCACTCATGGACAAGTCCACCGGCGAACCCCTGACCGTGGACGGCAAGCAGGTCACGGCTGAGAAAGAGTTTACCCCCAAGGCTGAGAGCGGCGCCGAGGAACTGAGCTATACCTTTAACGCCTCTGCACTGGCTGGCAAGGCCGTGGTCGTATTCGAGGACTTGTACGAGGGCGAAAACAAGGTTGCCAGCCACGCCGACATCGAGGACGAGGGCCAGACCGTCACCTTCACTGAGCCGAAAATCGGCACCACTGCCACCTCTAATGGTGAACACAGCGCCGAGCCGGTCGGGGAGATCACCATCATTGATACGGTGAAATACTCTGGCCTGATTCCCGGCAAGGAGTACACGGTCAAGGGTGTACTTATGGATAAGGCCACCGGCAAGGCTCTCATGGTGAAGGACAAGGAGATCACCGCCGAGGCCACTTTCCGGGCCAGTAAGGATGAAGGCACCATCGACATTCCCTTTACTTTTGATGCCTCTGCTCTGGCTGGAAAGATAGTTGTTGTCTTTGAAACGCTCTACCGGGACAAGCTGGAAGTGGCTGTCCATGCGGATATTGAGGATAAGGACCAGACCGTTACTTTCAGCGAGAAACCAGAAATCAAGACTACTGCTACTGTGAACGGCGAGAAGAAAGTCGAGCCGAAGGGCAAAGTGACTATCACTGATACCGTCAGTTATACCGGCCTGACCCCGGGCAAGACCTATATGCTGACTGGTGTTCTCATGGACAAGACCACCGGTCAACCCTTGACTGTAGACGGCAAACAGGTCACGGCAGAGAAGGAGTTTACCCCCGAGAGCGCCAGCGGCACAGAGGAAATGACATTTACCTTTGACGCCTCTGCTCTGGCTGGCAAGTCCGTGGTCGTGTTTGAAACCCTGACCCATGATGGCAAGGAAGTGGCCGTTCACGCCGACATCACCGATGAAGGCCAGACGGTAGAGTTCACCACTCCGGATAAACCCGAAATCAAGACTGAGGCCACTGTAAACGGCGAGAAAGAGGTTGACCCGCTGGACGAGGTCACTATTACTGACAAGGTGTCCTACTCCGGCTTGACCCCAGGCAAGCCCTACAGGATCAGCGGCGTCCTCATGGACAAGGCCACAGGAGAAAAGCTGCTGGTGGACGGCAAGGAAGTCACCGCCGAGGTTGAGTTCACTCCCGAGGATGCCACAGGCTCGGTGGAGATTCCCTTCACCTTCAACGCCTCCGCTCTGGCCGGGAAGTCCATCGTGGTTTTCGAGACTTTGTATCAGGAGGACGTGGAGGTGTTCGTCCACGCCGATATCAACGACAAGAGCCAGACCATCACCGTCCGCGGGCGGGCTGGGCTTATCATTAAGAAAACCTCTGAGGATAACTTTGTGGAGGGCGTCTCTTTCCTCATCACCGGCAAGGATTACTCCAAGAAATTCAAGACCGACAAAAATGGGGAAATTCGTGTGGAGGGTCTGGCCCCCGGCGAGTACACCGTCACGGAGATCTCCGACAAGGTGACCTCCCGCTATGAGATCCAAGAGGGCCAGACAGTTACTGTCACCGCAGGAGACCTGGCTGAAGTGAAGTTCCACAACAAGCTCCTTCGGGGCCAGATCGTGGGCCGTAAGACCGATACCGAGGGCGATCCTCTGGAGGGGGTGCTCTTCGGCCTGTTCCCCAAGGACACAAAAGAGTTCACCAAGGACAAGGCAGTTGCCACCGCAAAAACAGATAAAGCGGGCAAATTCGAGTTCAAGGACGTGCCCTACGGCGATTGGCAAATCGTAGAGCTGGAGCCTCTGCCTGGCTATGTGCCGCTGAGTGACCCCATCAAGGTCACAGTAGACAGCAGCACTGTCACTCTGGAGGATATCAAGAATACCAAGGCCAAAATCGTTATTTCCAAGGTGGATTCCGTCACCGGCAAGGAGCTGACCGGGGCCAAGCTGGAGATCAGGGACAAGGACGGCAAGGTCCTGGAAAGCTGGACCACGGATGGCAAGCCCCACACCATGGACCGGCTCCCTGCCGGAGAGTACGTCCTCCACGAGGTCAGCGCCCCGGAGGGGTACCTGGTGGCCAAAGACGTGAAGTTCACGGTCAAGGACACGGACGAGGCTGTTACCGTGGTCATGAAGGACCAGCCCAAGGATCACCCCGGCGCACCCAACACTGGCGACACTGGCTGGCGGCTGGCGCTGACCGTGTTCGGCGTGAGCCTGGGCGGTGTGGTGATCTCGCTGATTCTCAGCAGAAAGAAGAAAAAAGAGCAGGACTGATCTAAATTTGAGGGACGCCCTTCGCGCAGATGCGAGGGGCTTTCCCCTTTTTCAAAGGAGGAAATTCAATGCAGAAAAGAATGAAAAAACTGCTGTGCTTTTTGGCAGCCGTTGTGCTGACGGTGTGCTTTTTCGCGCTGCCCGCTGCGGCCACCGGCGACGTGGCCGGAGCCGTGCAGTCCACCTGGACCACAGCTCAAGCCCAGATCAAGGCTATCGTGAACAATGTGGTGTTCCCGGTGATCGACGTGGTGCTGGTGATCTTGTTCTTCGTCAAGGTGTCCACAAGTTACTTTGAATATCGCAAACATGGACAGTTCGAGTTCGCCGCGCCCGCCATCCTGTTCGCCTGTCTGGTATTCACCCTGACTGCGCCCCTCTATATATGGGGTGTTGTGGGAATATAAGCCTATGATAGAGAAAACGACTGTAGGGGCCAGAGGGCCTCCCGGTAAATTCAAAATCACACTTGGAAGGGAGGTGAGCATCATGAGTTTTTATGAATCCGAGCTGCAAAAAATGATCTGCGGCATCCCGTTTATTCAAAGCCACACCCTTGCAGGTAAGTCCATATTGGGAAAACTGGACCGGGACCTGCGGGTCAAAATCAGCTTTGTGACCACAGGCATAGCGGAGCATTACGACGCCCTTAAAATCCATATCATCAACAGAACAGAGGGCGAAGTGGACACCCAGCTCGTCAAGTTCAGAGATATTCTCTCCCACGGAAGAAACATCGTCATAGACGAGGACCGCGATGGCCCAACCTGGGGGCTGAATAAACCTCTACAGAGCGACTATGCAAAGATCAACCAGTTCCTGCACAATTATCTCTCCTACTTTGCCCCGGAGCAGGAACCAGAGGAAACCCCGGAAATGACCGGGCAGAGTATGTAACTATTATAAAGAAAAGTGAGGCTGAATTCAATATGAATTTCTACGAAAAAGAACTCCGCGCCATGTTCGAGCGCGACAATACCATCACCGAAAAGCAGTTCGCCGGGCGGGTGCTGCTGGGGCGTTTGGGGGACAAGCTGCTGGTCAAGGTCCAGTTCATCCCCTCCCTGGCCGCCGACCACTACAACGCCCTCCAGGTCCTCCTCTTGAACCGGGGCAAAGGGTTCGTGGATAAAGAGAATTTTCTGTTCCGGGACATGATCGGCCCCCAGCGGCGGGAGGACCTGGGGGAGGTGGAACCCCATGTCTGGGAGTACGGCGGCAGGCCCGCATGGTTTATTTCCATCACCGACAGCCAGCGTCAGAAAATCGCCGATACGGTCCTCGGCTATATCCGGCTGTTCCAGAGCGAGAATGCCTAACGAATAAACATACAGAAAGAAAAGGGGGCAATCAAAATGTTAGACTGGCTGGGAGGTCTCATCGGCAGCTTTGGCGGGGCCTTGGGCAAGGTGTTCTCCACCTTCGGCGAGGGCATCGTGGACTCTATATGGGACGGCCTTGTGGAGTGGATGATGAAGTCCTTCTACGGCACCATCTCCGATGTGTTTACGCAGATCGGCGGCATGGGAGCCGAAATATTTGACCTGAGCTGGATCGTGGCGTCGGTCCGGCTGTTCGCCTGCCTGGGGTGGACCCTGTTCGCGGTGGGCATGATTGTGGCGGCGTTCGACCTGGCCATCGAGTATCAGAACGGCAGGGCCAATGTGAAGTCCACCGCGCTCAATGTCCTCAAGGGCTTTTTCGCCGCGAATCTGGTGACATTAGTACCTGTGGAGCTGTACAAGTTCTGTATAAACTTACAAAATATTTTCTTAAAGGACTTGGCCGGGAGCTTTGTCGGGACAGTGGACTTCAACCTGGGAGACGCGGCCCTCAAGGTGCTTATCGGGAAGTTCGGAGGGCCGACCGGGGTGGTCCTCAATGGGCTGTTTCCACTGGCCATGCTGATAGGTTTATCCTATTGCGTGCTTAAAGTCTTCTTTAGCAACATAAAACGTGGTGGCATCCTGCTGATACAGATGGCTGTGGGGACCCTCTATCTGTTCTCTGTCCCGCGGGGCTACACGGACGGATTCAACCAGTGGTGCAAGCAGATAATAGCGCTCTGCCTGACCGCGTTTTTGCAGACGACGCTCCTGTTTTTGGGGCTTCTCACCTTCAATGACAATATGCTTCTGGGGCTGGGCGTCATGCTGGCGGCGGGCGAGGTGCCGAGAATTGCCCAGCAGTTCGGGCTGGACAGTTCCGTGAAAGTCAACATGATGAGCGTGGTCCATGCTACGTCCACTGCCGTGAACATGACCCGGAATATCGCTCGGGCGATTGCGTAGGAGGTGGCACGATTGAAATATCCCGAAACCGGCCTGCCCGGTTACCTTCAGCACGACCTGGATGCGTTCAAGGAAGGATTAGAGAGTGGCTCATCCCTCATGGACTGCCTGTGGGGTGAACTGTACGGCAGCATAAATATCGCGCTGATCGACGACAAGGCCATCAGTCCTGAGCATGCGGACTATCTCCGAAAGAAATACCTGTTTCCAAGCCAATATGAGATGCGGCGCGAGGACCTGCGGGTTGACCCGGATATCCAGGTGGATGACAGCGGCACAGAAATAGAAGCCCTGCTGGAAACCTGGTTTGACGCAGGCCGGAAGTTTGGCGTGGACCTGTCCGCGGAGGACGCCTGGTTGAATCTGAGCGCCATGTACGATCCCTTTGCAGACAAGCTGGTAATGGCCTATGAGGTGAGCACCGACACAAATTCTGAGGTCCATACTTATACGCCCACCGAGAACGAGGCCGCGCTCATCAAGGCCATGATAGCTGAAAAGATCCAGGAGCTATATGATCAGACTCCCCAGGAGTTCTGCCGCGAAGCCCAGCAGGGAGATAATATAAAAATGGAGGAACATACATGACCCAATACATCTACCCACAAAACCTCAAGGCCACAGCCAACCTCTGGCTCTGGAGCCTGCGGGACTTCGCCATCGCCTGCGTGGCCCTGCTCATCTCCATATTGGCGCTGACCCAGCTGGGGCTGATCCTACCCTTTGCCCTGACCGTGGCCTACGCCTTTTTGTCCATCCGACTGGAGGAGATCACCGTGCTGGACTACGTGCGCTACGCCGGGAACTTCCTGCTATTCAGCCAGCAGGAGTACGTCTGGAGGTGCGGCGGATGAGGCAGAAAAAGAAAAAGGGAAACTCCACCCGCGCCCTGCTGGGCCTGGAGGGGTTCACCAATTACGGCATACAGACCGCTGGCGGCGAGCTGACGGTCTTTCTGGTGCAGCCCACCAATATCTCGGTGCTGTCCCATGCCAATGTGGAAATAAAGATCCGCCACCTGCTCATGGTGTTCTCGGCCCACCCCGACCTGGAGATCGTCTGCCTGGACTCCTGCCAGCGGTTCGACGACAACAAGCGGTTTATCAAGAAGCGCCTGATGGAAGAAGAAAGATTGCCGCTGGACAGGGCCTTTTGACGTGTCTCCCACCATCTGCGCTGGGGCCGGACAGGGCGGGAACAATCTGCCCCTTGCTGTAGAGCAGGAGGTGGTCGGGACCCTGTGCGCCAGGGATGGCAAGGGCGCGGATAATATCTACGCAGAGCAGAATAAGCTGGTAGTGGAAAGTTCACTGCTCATAAGGCGGCTGATCCCGTTGGAATGTGAATTGTTACAGGGCCTTCCTCCCGGGTGGACGGATATCCCCGGAGCCTCCGATACCGCAAGGTACAAAGCCCTGGGCAACAGCATCGCAATCCCGTGCGCGGAGTTTGTGCTGGGCGGGATTGTTAAATATGTGGATCTTGAGATTTAGTAATCCTCCGACCCCGGCATCTCCCGCTCCAGCGCCTGCCAGAACTGAGCGAATTCCTCGCCGGTCATACCGCCGCCGTGGGAGAAAATCACATAATCCGTCCCTAGCCAGTTATCAGACAGAAAGAAAACCCACTGGAAGAACTGGAAAAAGCCTACGCCCAATGGCAGCGGCTCTATGAGAACGGCGGCTCCGCCCCCTTCTGGCCGGACGGCGTAAACCTAAATCTGGTGAGAAACCACATTATCTATTTCAAAGGCCAGATTGAAGAAACCTGCCCGCTCTACATGGCCGACGAGTGTGTCGGGCCCCTCCGCACCCAAGAGCATGGGCACCAGCCGCTGGTCTACGAAAACCATGGCATAGACTGCCGCGATACCGGGCAGAAAAAGAATGGAAGAACTGAAAAAGCAAGGAGGAGGTCGAATGATATACCAAAATATTTTGCGTTGGCACTGTTATCCAGAGGAAGGAGAAAGTATACTGGCCAATCTTAAAAGCTGTGAAAGGATAGGCAGATTTCAATGCCTGGAAGAAATCCCCGGCGGCGCCCGTTTTCGCACATTTATCAAGCCGCTGGATAACTTTTTCGCGGACATTTATCAGGACTATCCTGCAATAAGGTTTTCCCACGAATATGCTTCCAGCCGTATGCATGACTATTGCAGGGCCATTTTTCTGGACGGTGACGTTATTGATTATCATATACCTGACACGCAAGGGCCTGTGTGGCCGGTCCAGGGCAGAGGTGGAGAAAGTACCCGCCCAGAGGACCTCCGGGGCTGTGTGGGGCCTTTGTGCGCGGGGTTTCGGTTGGGCGGTTTCACCAAGGACCACCCAGGCTCCAGGTGTCGGATTTTCAAGCAGGAGAAAGGCTCGGGGTTGCGGTTGCTCCCCGAGCCTTTTCACATCGCCCGGCAACGCCGGTCGTTTCAAGGGATTCCGGGCTTCTTAGTGCAGAATCACAATAGGGGTTGCGGTTCCGGATTTTCGAGATTTTAGGGGTTGCAGACCTCGGAAATGGCGGCATTTCAAGCGCTGTTCCGGGGTTGCGCCTCAGAAGGAGGTGAGCGGCAATCTCACTGCCAAAAGGCAAAGTCAAGTTCGCGCTGTGGATCAGGCCGGAAACACTGGACAGGGTGACCGAGTGGTACCAGCAGCTTGACTGCATCAGCAAGTCGGAGTTCATCGAAAAGGCCATACAGTTTTACGTCAGTTACCTCACCGCGGAGGACGGAGGCAGTTATCTACCCAATGCTTTCCTCTCCACCATGAAAAGTATTGTAGCCGAGAGCGACAACCGTCACAACAAAATGATGTTCAAGCAGGCCGTGGAGCTGGCAATGCTCCTTAACGTGGTAGCCGCCTCTTTCAAGATCGACCGGGATACTTTGGGGCGGTTGCGGAGGGAGTGCGTTAAGGAAGTCAAGAAAACCAACGGCAGTTTCACGCTGGATGACGCTGTGGATTGGCAGGAAGGAAATGAGTAGAGCAAGGCCGAGGGTAATCCCTCGGCCTACTATATTACGCAAGAACGTCGATACCCTGCCGGTACTCGTCCAAAATACTGGTGTCAAAGGGCTTTCCCCAATCCCAGCCTGGGTCGCGCTGGTGGACGAACTCACCCAGCCGCGCCGCCTCGTTATGGAAAATCTCGTTCAAGGTCCAGGAGGCGCTGAGCCGTTCCTCGGGCGCCAGGGACATGGTATAGTCCCGGATAGCCGCGGAGATATCCTCCCCATCGCTGACTCCGTAGCCGTTTTTCATGTGGTCAAAGGCGATCTGTCTGACCCGCTGTGCGGCCTTCTCATCCACCGGCACCACCTTCCGCCAGTCTCCAGCGTCGTTTAGGCTCATGCCGGGTGTGCCGTAAGGGTTGACGTGGGGTTTATCTTGCCGCGCCAATTCTCCGGCCCGCTGCTGCTGTTGGCTGCGGACGATTTGAGAAATTGTCATGGGATAGCCTCCTTTCATTTGTCACTATTATTATCGGCATTTAACAGAAGATAATAAGAGAGGAAAGGTATATGAACACACCAATCGAATTGCGGTCAGAGAAAGCCTCTGACCGCCTCAAGGAGATCACCGACCGGCTGGAGCAAGGGATCACAGAACTGTTTGACAGCGACCACTATAAGGAGTACCTGCGGGTAATGGCCCGGTTCCATCGTTACAGCTTTAACAACACCCTGCTGATTGCCTTGCAGTGCCCGGATGCCACCAAGCTGGCTCCGTTTCAGATATGGAAAACCCTTGGGCGGCACGTCAGGAAAGGAGAGAAGGGCATTAAGATTATTGTACCCACGCCGTACAAGAAAGTCATAGAGGACAACGGCGAGGAAAAAGAGGTTCTGGTGCCGTTTTTTAAGGTAGGCTCAACATACGATCTGAGCCAGACCGAGGGCAAGCTTCTGCCGGATATTCTCAGGCCGCTCCCTGGGCGGATAAAGCGCTATGACGTTTTCATGGCGGCATTGGAAAAGGTTTCGCCCGTGCCTATCAGCTGTGAGGACATCTCCGGGGACACTCATGGCTACTATAGCCCGACGGACAAGCGCATCGTCATCCAGGAGGGTATGAGCGAACAGCAGGCTGTCAGGACGTTGATCCACGAGATCAGCCACGCAAAACTGCATGACTATGACCTCAAGGGCCTCCGAAATAAGCATCTGGGGATAGACCGCCACACCATGGAAGTGCAAGCTTTATGCTCATTCTTTTATAATGTTTATTTTTATCATTACTTTTTATAAAATCTCTCTTTCTATGCTATAATATAAGCATTACTGGGTATAATTCTGTTTGGTTAAACTTTTGAAGCCCTCAAAAAGGAGTTCACCTTTATGCAAACAAACTATCAAGATGCCGTCGCTGCTATATTATGGCATCTCAAGCAACAGGGCAGTTCTCTGAGTAAAATTCATTCACATGAATCTTGCTACCATATGTTACAGCTTTATTTGGAATCAAATGATATTCCCTTTTCAATAGAAGCTGCTGTTGATTGGAATGAGCACCGAAAGTTCAATCTGTGCTATGACACATATATCAGCTATAGAAATGCCCTATTCAGATTAGAACACTATCTGCTAAAAGGTGAAATCAACATCCCCTTTTGTAGGTCTGTTGACTGTTTCTATTGCAAAAGCGGACTATCTATCGGTTTTACAAATCTACTTGAAGAAATGCAAACTGCCCCAACTGTATCTTTGGGGCAGTTTGCATATGAACGTTATTCGGTAGTGTACAGGGAATTTTTCAAGCACGCCATAGAAACAGGTATCACTGATTCTTCCCAAATAGCGGTCGATCATGTGATTGGCTTTTGGGAAAAAGTAGTAAGCAAACAACCGACTCTGGTCCAAAGGCAGCATCAAATATCTGCAGTTACAACGTTGATGAATTATCTGGCAGAGCGTGGGGATGTTCCGCGCTGCTATCGCATGGTCTTACGTAATGGGAATGCAGACACCATTACCAAAACAATGAAACTCCCTTATGCAGGCAGTGTAATCCATCCAAGCATGAAACTTGAAAAAATGGCTGACGGGTATCTGGAGGCTCTTGGCAAATGGCAGTATAAAGCATCATCCAAGAGGCTTTATTCACATGATCTCCTATGGTATTTTATGTTCTTGGAGTTTAACCATGTTGATCATTCCGATGAAACCGTAACAGTGTGGAGGGATTACCTCCCGGATGACAGTTTAAAAGAACGCCGGTACCGTACAATTGTAATGTTTACACGTTATCTACAGGGAAACATGGCGGAGATAAGGGTTATCCCTCGTATATGTTCAAGTAATACTCTGCCAGAATGGAGTCTATCGATTTTAAACAGATTTATAGAAAACCGACGCCATGATGGAATGACAGAAAAAACGCTCGCCATGTGCAGGGCATCCGGCTACCGTTTCTTTAATTACCTCAAAATCACAGGGGTACAATCTCCTGATGCCATAACTCCTGAAACCATCAAAGAGTTCCATGTTAAAGATGAACATGCTACGCCGGAAAGCAAAAATGCTTATAGTATAAAAGTCCGCCAGCTACTGTCTTTTATGGCTGACGAAGGGCTTATTTCTCAAAAATTAGTTTATGCAGTTTCTTCCAGTAGTGCGCCACGCCGCAACATTGTAACTGTCCTCAATGATGAAATGGTTGCAGGGATCTACGGATTCCGGGAAAGCGCATCATCGCCTCTTGAACTCCGGGATATAGCAATCGTGATGCTTGGACTCCGCATGGGCATACGTTCTTCGGATATACTTTCCCTGCAGATCAGTGATTTTAACTGGAAACAAAAAGCCCTTTCTTTCATTCAGAAGAAAACCAGGAAAGCCATTACACTTCCTGTTCCAAATGATGTTGGGAACTCGGTTTATAAGTATATCTTTCATGGCAGGCCCAAATCTGGGGAGGATGGAAACGGCTTTGTATTTATCCATCATCTGGCACCCTATGTCAATCTGACATCAAATTCAGCTACAAGGAATGCGTTGCAGCGTATTCTGGCTGTTTGTGGTTATGAACTGCCATATGGACAGGGATTTCATATCACACGGAAAACATTTGCAACCCGGTTGCTCACTTCCCACAATAGCATCCATGATATTGCTGACGCCCTGGGGCATGCACGTAAGGAGACATCGGAAGTATATCTTGAAAGGGATGAGGGCGGCATGCGCCTCTGCCCATTGCCTTTTGGAGGTGTGATTGGACTATGACATATGTATTTAAAAGCGGGCTTAAATCTGATATTCTAGGACTCATAGCTCAAAAACGCGCAGACGGTTTTGCCTATATTTCGGAGGAGAAACTTTTCAGGCAGCTTGATAACTTTTGTATGGAATATTTTCCTGATGCCGGAACAATTACCTATGACTTTGCCGCCAGATGGTCCTCAGCCCGGCCTTCTGAAAGGAATGGCTACCATAACAGGCGGATTTCTGCATTGAGACAGTTGAGCCTGTATATACTCTCTCTTGGAAGGGATGCCTATGTACCAGACTGCTTCTTCTGGAAAGAATACAAACCCGCACTCTATATCCCCTCAAAGGATGAGGTGGCAGCATTGTTCCAGGAAATGGATGCACAGGAACATTGGAGCCACAGCATAGTACGTCGGCTAGAAAAAGAATGCAGGATCATGTTCTTGCTATATTTCTGCTGTGGATTGCGCCTTTCAGAAGCCCGCTTTCTTAGGCGATGTGATGTTGACCTGGAAAGAGGCATTTTGACGGTTTTGAGTTCCAAAGGAGATAAAAACCGCCTTGTATACCTACCGGCAGATGGAACCGTAACCCTTATGGAATATATGAAAGAACAGAAGTCTGTTTATCCTTTGTGTGAATGGATGTTTCCCGGCTGGAATCCCGAAAAGCCTATATCCAGTTCCGGTGTGGAGCAATGTTTTAACCGTTATTGGAGCAAGCTTCCGATCTCACAGTCTCTGGACAGACATCCAACTCCGCATTGTCTCCGGCATGCATTCGTGGTAGAGAGACTTAATGATTGGATGCTCCAAGGGATTGACACAAATGAGATGCTTCCATATCTCAGCCGCTATCTTGGGCATAAGAGCCCGGAGGAAACCTACTATTATTATCACTTGGCAGACAAAGCCTTTGATGTAATCCGAAAAAAGGATAGCCTGCCAAGACGTATAATCCCAGAGGTGGTGCCATATGAGTACTAGGAAAGCTCCTGATAAGAATCTGTTTTTTTCAAAAACCTGGCCTTTCCTTAATGAATTCCTTATCGGGCAATCCGGACGAAGCCCGGCAACGGTGGAGTCATACAGGGATTCCCTGACCATATTTAAGATTTATCTGGTTGGAGAACTGAGCAGATCCATTGCGGACTTTCAATTCTCGGACTGTACCAAAGAGTGCATTTATAACTTCCGGGAGTATTTGCTTCGCACAGGGAGCCAACCATCAACAGTCAATGTGCGGGTTGCGGCAATCCGTTCCTATCTAAAATATGTGGCAGATACAGACATCTCTGTACAATCGGTCGCCCTGGCAGTGTCGCAAATAACACCCTGCAAGAAAATTCAGAAGGAAAAGGAAATCCTTAGTGAACAGGCATTGTCTGCAATCCTTGCAGCCCCTCCCAGTACCAAAATAGGGGTGCGTGACCGGGCTATTCTCGTACTTCTGTATGATACTGCTGTCAGAATCAGCGAACTCCTGGGAATACGCCTTTGTGATATTTCCTTAGATAACCCATATCCGAGTATCTTTATAACCGGTAAGGGGAACAAGGAACGTACAATACAGCTCTCGGAACAGTCTTCCTCCCATCTGCGTGAGTATATCCGAGTATTCCACCGTGCATCAGCCAAAGATGACTATATGTTTTTTACGACCATAAAAGGTGTGACAGGCAGGATGTCTTCTGGAAATGTACAACGGTTAATCAAGAAATATGCTGCCCAAACGAGGGACTTAGGCTTTGACATCCCCCAATCGGTCCATCCACATATGTTCCGCAGGACCCGTGCAACGAATCTGTACCAGGAAGGGGTAGCCATTGAACTGGTGTCCACCGTACTTGGACATGCCAGAACGGACACAACAAGAAATTATTATGCCAAGCCATCCGTGGAACAGATCCGCAAAGCCCTTGAATCTGTGCCAACCCCGGCCGGTGATGAAGAACCATTATGGGTTGGCAGTGAAGAAGAAATGGCCCGGCTTTGTGGGCTGAGATAACCATAATGCAATCCATGCCGTTATTAGGATTTTTATAGATTTCGTGTTGCTGTCAGTGTTTCGGAATTCTATCCCGGCTTTACATTGGGGAAACATTGCTCATTTTGGTTTCCTGTGTATGGCCGGGATAGCAATAGAAACTATTTAATCTCACAGATTTTTAGTGTCAGCTTGGCTTGAATGGATGGGCAGTTGTACAATAATGCAACATTTCCTGGATGGAACTATCCCAATGGCTTTGTGTACCTTTTTATAACTGCATGGGCAGAAACTGGCTTAGTTTTTTTCAAAGTCTTTACGGATTTTTTTAATCTGTTCTGTTCGCCGGGTAGCTTGCATCTGTCCATCTAAATATTCTGCCATTCTCTCAGCCCTATTTAGCCAGAACTCTGCGTGCCGTTCCATCCGCTCACGGTTTTCCGGGGGTACAATACGGCAAGAAGCACAGCAGTAACGGGCAAACGCTTTATAGCACATATAGCGGGCAGCGAGGTCTTCCGAATTGCGGTGTTTCTTGAAAAAAGTGCCCAGTGCAGGTTTAACCTGTTCTATGCGGCCTGTCTTCGTTCCAATTAAAATCTCCCATTCCAATGTGTCAACATGCATCCCTGCCCTGCCCAGGTATTGTTCTTCCGCCTTGATGCGCTGGAGTGTGTCCCATGCATCATCAAACTTATCCTCATGGCAATATAGTTCAAGTTCTTCTATAAGCTGGTCATGCTTTGTATCAGCAAATTTAGTTTTACCTTCTTTACGCCAACGGCGCAGGGTGGCCCATGCATCAGAAATCTGCCCATTCAGACAATAAGCCGTAATTAAATCTCGAAAATAAACATCGTTACTATAGCGGGGTGACTTATTTATCCGGGAAGCGAATGCCTCTTGGGCCTTTGCCAGTGCCTCTGCATCTTTATCGCAGAATGAAAGGAAAGAATATTCCGCATTCAGTACCATGCTTTTGGAGCCGCCAATCTGCTGTGCGTCTTTATAAGGGCCAAGCCTATCCAGAATGGATTGGATTTCTGCCTGTGGCAAATGTAAATTCATAGCAACTTGAAACAAGTCCATGAGATTGTAGAACTGGGTGGCAGCATCCAGACCTTTAAGCTGCTCTGCTTTCAATAAACATGCCAAGGCCTTTTTTAACTGAGAATCTCGATAATAGCAGTGTCCTTCCCAATGGAGATTTTCACATTGCGCTGACAAATCCCCCTTCTGTTTTGCCAATGATGCCGCCTGGGAAAAAAGAGCCGCAGCTTGTCCACAACGACATTGGCAATATAATTGATATCCGTCATTATGCAGTTCATCTACGCTCTTTTGTTTCTGCCTTCGCACCTCCGCCTCATCTAACCGTTTCCATCGTTCTGCATCATCCCTCATATCGGCGGCACTCCTCCATTACTTTTTTCAGTTCATCCTGAAGCGCTAATAAAATGTGCATGTTGACATTAAGAGTAGAAAGCACGTCCTCCTTTGCGAATACAAAGCTGTCAACTGTCTTAAACTTATTGCAGATGCTGGCTCTCAGGGAGTCATTCAATTGTATCTCCGGCAGGCCTGACAGCAGTGTATGTGACAGAAAGAGTTCTTTCCGACGGCGTATAAGCTCTTCAATACGGGCATTTTTAATCCGGCCTCTTTCAATTAGATGGCTGGTAATCTCATTTACTAAATCGTCTGGTGAAGTAGTCCTGCCGCTGTAAGAAAAGGTAAGCCAGTCCCCAAAGTCAGCGGGTTTTCTTAGCGTGGAATGTGTATCCCAAAGTACGAAAACCGGTCGTTTATCCCCGCTCATTAAGATTCCGCCAACTTCCATCATGACGTTGGGGTTCAAATCACTGATTTCCGCTATAAAGCACTGTGCAGAGGCGATATGTGATTTAACGTTCTCCACCAAAGTGTCTGCATTGTATTTATCTCTGGCCAGGCAGACCTCAAAACAAAACGGTGCCCGTTCAAAGACCCGACGGACAGCTAACTCTACGGATCTGTACTCGTCGGCAAAAGGCGTGATCATAAACATAAGGATATGTTTACTGCCGTTAGCTGTACTGCTGGCATTTTTCACTTGCATGTCTTTTCGCAGTTTCAAGAGTTCATCGTGCAGGCCAAGGTTCTCATGTTGTGTTTCTATAAGCATCGTCATGATCTGGGCAACATTGTCATGTACAATACTCATGTTGTGTTCGTCAAGCCGGTGAGAATAAATCAAGGCATTATTGTAAAGCAACGTCATCACCGTAGAAGTTACGATAGAATCCAGATTTGCTTTTGCAAGAAGCTGGATAAGGGTATTCCGTCCATTCAAAGCCAGCTGCATGGGCCGGTTATGAATACGTTCCTGTATGCTGCGAAACGCATCGCCAAAACTCATACGCAAAGAGGGCATGTTTAGGAGATCCTGCAATTCCCTGTCTGTCTTGGAGACTTCTGTTTCAATAATGACAGCTGGGACAGCTTTCGGGTCATAAAGCTTCGTGTTAAGTACGATATTTAATCCTAGGTCATGGTTAAGGTGGTAACTCATCCGTTCTTCCAAACGCCGGAATTGCAGCCGCTCTTCTGCTGAAAGCTCATCAAAAAAGATCCCTTTGTCCAATACATTGAGTTTTTCCAGTGTAACTTCCGGGTGGTGCTCCCCATATTTTTCCAGAAGCTCTTCATCATAATTGCGTCCTGCATTGATGACAACGAGACCCTTTTCGTTTGCCATGCGGTAATATTGTGCCGCACTGTCATAATGGGAAAAGTAGTAGATAGGGTTTCTACCTTCTATCAAGGGGTTCATGGGGATATACCGTTGCAGTGATACATCTCCCTGGTTTGTCTCAAAAAGTAAAAGGTCTGCAACCTGGCCAAAAAAGTCTTCATTAACCATGGCCATACCCTTTAGATGGTCGTGATGCCACTGGTTAATGTAGGAAAACTTATCCGGACGGTTTTCTGCAAGGTATTCCAGCCGTTCAATAATCTTTGCACCCAATTCAGCCTGGATAACTTTGAATGCCGTGTTTTCCTGGTTGATGTTGTCACGTCCGGCAGTGGGACTCAAGTCAGGGCTATCCACAACGCCGCGCACAAATTTTGCCCAAGTAGGAAGTAAAGAGGTATCTCCTTCCTTGACAAGCATTTTCCGCACAAAGATGTCCAGCGTACCGGTAGAATTCAGGCCAGCCAAATGCTGATTGGAAATATACAGAACTCCCTGTGCCCGATAGTGCTTACCCTCTGCCTGTTTGTTAATGTTGATAGGGAATACATCCATAGACATATCAGGGAAGCGCCGGTTGACAAATGTGCTGTAGGTATCCATTTCCTGCTCCGCAGTCTGATATTCCTTATCCCAAGGAGCGAAAATTGCATTAACAGGTCCAGTGCCATTTATTTTGACAGGAACTGAGATGAAGTCGCAATAGCGGCGGATAATTTCTTCCAGCTTTTGCCGATCTAGTAAATAGGTGAAATCCGGGCGCACAAATACCGTGACAGCGGTGCCGACCTCTTTTCTGTCTATTAAAGAAAGCTCACACTCAGTTGAACCATAATTAACCCACTGATATGCAGTATCTGAGTTGACTTTATGGGTTTGAACGCAAACTTTGCTTGCCACAAGAAAAGAGGACAGCATCCCAATTCCAAACTGGCCAATCAGTTCCTCGGAAAACATATCTTCCAGTTCCCCTTTGGAGATACCAGTGCCTGTAGAACCAATAACAGATAAGAAATTTTCAATATCAGATTCGTCCATTCCAATTCCATTATCGGCAAAAGTAATGCTTTTTTCTGAACTGTCATAGGTAATAGAAATCTCTCCTTGGTAGAAAGATTCCTTTAAAGCCTCGCGGCGAACAATGCTGTCATGTCCATTTTGGATTAATTCTCGAACAAAAATATCCGAAGTGCTATAGAGACCATCTGCCAGCAAACGAATAAGTCCTTCAAAGTTCGTTTTCATAGTAATTGTTCTGGTTTCACTCATAATATTTCCATCCTTTCTATATCGTCTTAACATCCTGCACACTATAAAGGAGCTATCCCTCATAGACATTTTTCCTGAGTAGGCAAATATAGCAACTATCCTTACAATACATTATACCTGATAATGTGCATCTTTTCAACAGAGAATGCGAAATTATGAGAGAGAAACTAACAAATGAGCATTATTGTATCATGAGTATAAGGCCTCCACCTCCTCGGTGCGCCGGTCCTTTTTATGGTCCTGCAAA
>ERZ777305.1621-NODE-1621-length-24811-cov-3.099168_pt1 | contig 24811 bp, 17 predicted proteins | sample MGYA00374965_ERZ777305 | MGnify/ENA primary metagenome ERZ777305 (study PRJEB29328, sample SAMD00013331) | mouse gut metagenome | study: EMG produced TPA metagenomics assembly of the Metagenome analysis of fecal microbiota from mouse which was promoted... | reverse complement strand
CAGAAAAAGGCCCGCAGCAAACAATTCAGGGGTTGTCAGAGACGCAGGCAAGATCCACTCTTTAGAAAGCACTTGGCGAAGAAGCCATTGCTGATGAGCTTAGTGCGTCTTAAGAGCTAGCTCGCCGGAGTCTCTACCCCGTTTGCTGCGGGCCTTTTTCTGTTCCGCCTGCGTCCGGTCTTGTATACCTTAACAGGCCTTCCGTTAGCGTATCCCCTCCGGCCCCCGGTATTTCCTAAGCAAAGCCGCTGCCCGGGCGCTCAGCTCCGACAATCCTATGGCCGCCATGGGAAGCATAGCCACGAAATAGGGCAGGATATAGCGACCCTTAGCCTCCCACACCGTGTGGAAGAAGAAACCGCCCAGGATAAAAATGAGAAGAAGGTGATCCTCCAATTCCTTCTCCCGGAAGAAGCCGTAGAGAAGCCACAGGAACACGCCCCCGAAAATCAGGCTCTGGTACTGGTTCATAAACCAGATCATAAGCGCATTCAGCTTCCCGACGTACATGCTGTTGACCACGCCGATGCGGGGCCACCCGTTGGTGACGGTCATGGTAAAACACTCGTAGCTGGGATCGTTCCACTGGCTCACAAACTTTTCCCGGAAGAACCACCCCGCATAGAGGGGATCTGCCCGGAATTTTCCCAGGGAAGTCTTTATATCTTCTACGGCCATGGCAGAGGCCTTCTCCCCATCGAAATCGGAAGCTCCCCAGTAAGCATGGAGAATGTAGCCGTTGGACCAGCCGGGCGCTCCGTCCCCCTCCTGCATTCCCATAGCCACATAAAGAATCATGGGCGCACCCTCATTCAGGGTAATTCCCGCCCGCCGCTCATACACGCCGTGCAGGGCAAAGCGGGATGCCATCAAGGCCAGGACAAGAAAAGCCGCAGCCGCAAAGGCCCTCCACCGGCGCTTTCCCAGGCCGGAGACAAGAAGCACACAGAGAAAGGCAATCAAAAGAATCATACTGTTGCTGCGTATGAGACAGGCCAGGGAGCCAAAAAAAGCACAGAGCAGGAGCCCCCAGACCTTTCTCCGCTTCCGGTACTCCAAAAACATCCAGGCCGCTGCCAGGGAATAGGCCAGAGACGGAATCTCCCCGTACACATAAGTCACATAAAAAAACAGCGGAAAGCAGCCGGCTGCCAGAAAGAGGTAGTAGATCCGGGCCCGCTGTTCCTCCGCCATAAGGCGGACAATCCGGTATCCGCTGTATACGCAGAGAACGGCTCCCAGACAGTTGAGAAACTCAAAAGCTTGGAAGTTCCCGTTTCCGAAAACCGCAAAGATCAGCTCTATCAGAGCCGTAAGCCCCAGCTGGTGGGGATGAATAAACAGATATTTCTCATAGGAATCTTTCGTCAGCATGGAAAAGTCCCCGTTTCGAAAGCCCTCCGCCGCCCTGCAGACGGAAAGCTGATCCCCCACGGGAATGCAGCCTGCCCCTATCACCCACAGCACGCAGAAGCAAAGGGTATAGGAAAGCACGAAAGCAAGAAGAATGCGGATCCACTTTTCCGGATTTTCCCGCCTGCGGATCCACTCCGATGCCCGGTACATAAAAAACAAAAAGGTAGCACATACCACCAGCACCACAAAAAACAAGTCGCTAATCTGACGGGGAGGCTCGTTGTACTGGGTGGAATAATAGATGGTGGAAAAGAGGCTCAACCCCGTCAGGATTCCAAAGAGCAGGATGCCTAAGACGGAAACCGTCCGGTCAGCCAGCTTCAGCAGTTTCATGTCTTGTCCTCCAATTCTCAAGGATGCCGGAAACCAAAGCCAGTCCGGCCGCCGCCAAAGGCAGCATCATCACAAAATAGGGCAGCACATAGCGGGACTTCGCCTCCCAGATCGTATGGAAAAGTACGCCTCCTAAGATGACTGTCAAAAGGAGATACCACTCCAGCGGATATTTCTCTTTCCTGGTTAAGACTAGAAGCGCCAGCCCCATGCCGTAGACAAGAAGCTGATAGGAATCCATAAAGAGACAAAGCAGGCGGTTTCCTTTGCCCAGATAGATGCTGTTTACCAGGCGGCTCCGCTCCCGCTGGGTGGCATAGGTCATAATAAAGCAGCCGTAGGTAGGCTCACACCACTGGCTGGTAAATTTCCGCCAGAAGAAATCTGCCCCATACAGGGGATTTTTCAAAAATTCCTTTGCCCTGGCCTTGATCTCCGCCTTCCCTATGGCCGCAGCCGCGGGCCCGTCGTAGCCGCACACATCCTGATACGTATAGATGGAATACCCGTTGTACCAGCCCGCCTCCTTGTCACCCTCCTGCATTCCCAGGGCCACATAGAGAACCATAGGCATTCCGCTGTTCAAGGGACGGCCGATGCGGGACTCATAAAAGGCGTGCATTCCAAGCCTTGCTCCTCCAATCCCTGCCACTGCCAAAAAGATGCAGAGAAGATACTTCCATCTGCGGCCGCAGACAGCCTTGACCAAAAGAATCCCCAAACAGGCAATGGCCGCAATCAGGCTGTTGTTGCGGACAAGGCAGGCCAGGCTGATGCCCAGCACCAAAAGTACGGCGGCACTGCCTTTCTCCTCCCTGCACCAGCGCAGGGTCTGCCACACGGAAAACAGGCACAAGGCAGCCGCCATGACATCACCGTAAAAATAAGAACTATACAAAAGAAACGGAAAACAAATGCCCACCAAAAGCAGGTAATAAGCGCTCACCCGCAGATCCCGGAACAAGTACCGGGTAATCCGGTAACCGGAAAAAGCTGCCACCCCCGTCCACAACACGTTGAAAACAAGAAATGCCATTAAGTTTTCATTTCCAAATACGGTAAACAAAATCTGGCCGTAGGCCGCAAGCCCCAGCTGGTGGGGGTGCATAAACAGATATTTGGAATAATCCAGCCTCCCGTAATTTCCCTGGGCAAAGCGCTGGGCGCTGGTAATAACCATCATCTGGTCGGAGACGGGATCACACTTGGATAGGAAAATCCATACCAGTCCGAAGACCAGAATCCAGCCCATAACTAGTTTAAGCAGCAGGGAAAGCCTGCGCTCCGCCCGCTGCGGCTCCCCCAAAAGCCGGTTTCCCGCAGCCATAATTCCTGCCCCTGCAAGTACCGCCCCCAGCACCGTAACCGGGAAAAAATCCACCCGGTTCAGGGGAATTTCCTTCCCATAGTCCCCGGGAAAATATCTGGTAAAAATCATGCCCGCCCCAAAGAGCAGGAAAAACAGCACAATACTCATAAAGCGGACCAGTTCTCCCGCAGCCGTCTCCCACTTGCCCATCCTGCCCTCTCTGACCTTCTCGCCCATATCGTTCCCCTTAAGTTTTATTTAAAATAAGCCACGCCGGACTCAAACAGCTTCATGTCCTGATCGCCGTAAATATTCATGGCTACCGCCTCTCCCCGCCGCTCGGAATGGGCCATCTTGCCCAGCACCCGGCCGTCGGGACTTGTGATACCCTCAATGGCCCCGTAGGATCCGTTCACGTTCCAATACTCGTCCATGCTGGCCTCCCCTTCCGGGTTCACATACTGGGTAGCCACCTGGCCGTTAGCAAAAAGTTTGTCGATCCACGCCTGGCTGGCTACGAAACGGCCCTCTCCGTGGGACGCCGGATTGACATAGGTTTTCCCAAGCTCCGCCAGCTGCAGCCAGGGGGATTTGCTGGTTACCACTTTCGTGTACACCATTTTAGACACGTGGCGGTTGACGGTATTAAAGGTCAGGGTGGGGGAATCTTCCGTCTGTCCCGCAATCTCTCCTCCTGGAACCAGTCCCAGCTTAATCAAAGCCTGGAATCCGTTGCAAATTCCAAGAGCCAGGCCGTCCCGCTCCTCAAGAAGCTTCCTGACCGCCTCTTTGAGCCGGGCGTTCTGGAACGCCGTAGCGAAAAATTTGGCAGAACCGTCCGGTTCGTCTCCTGCGGAAAAACCGCCGGGGAACATAATAATCTGCGCCTGGCCGATGGCTTTTTCAAACACTTCCACCGAATCCCGGATATCCGAAGCCGTCAGATTGCGGAATACCTTTGTCACCACATCAGCCCCCGCCCGCTCAAAAGCCTTCGCGCTGTCATACTCACAGTTTGTCCCCGGAAATACGGGAATAAATACCGTGGGGCGGGCCGTCTTATGACGGCAGACATATACCTGCTCTGCCCGGTAGAGGGGCGTCTCCACCTTCTCCCTGCCCGGAACCGCTACCGTGGGGAAGACCTTCTCCAGCGGAGCCGTCCAGACTTTTAGGGCTTCCTCCGTGCCAATCTTCATGCTGCCGTAGGCGAGGCCTTCCTCCGTCACCTCTCCCACCAGTGTGTAGGTCACAGCCAGATTTCCCACTCGTCCGTCGGGAACCTCCGCCACAATACTGCCAAAGCCCGCAGTAAACAGATCCCGCGAATCCACGGAATGCTCTATTTTAACTCCCAGCTTGTTGCCGAAAGCCATCTTGCTGACAGCGGCAGCCAGTCCTTTTCCATCCAGGGCGTAAGCCGAGACAATATTGCCTGCTTTCACGTCCAAGAAGAATTTTTCATACAAATCTTTGACTTCTTCGTAGTCCGGCAGATCGTAGGCATCACGGCCCACGGAAACCAGCACCAGCTTATTCCCTGCCTTCTTAAGCTCCGGCGTAATGATATGGGTATGGCTGGCTATATCCACCGCAAAGGAAACCAAGGTGGGGGGCACGTCAATCTCATTGAAGGTCCCGGACATGCTGTCCTTGCCGCCGATGGAGGGCAGGCCGAAGCCCAGCTGGGCGCTGTAAGCTCCCAGAAGAGCCGCGAAAGGCTGGCTCCAGCGGTGGGGATCCTCCGTCATCCGGCGGAAATATTCCTGGAAGGTAAAGCGTATCCTGCGGTAATCCCCGCCGGAGGCCACAATCCTGGCCACGGACTCCAGCACGGCATACACGGCCCCGTGGTAAGGACTCCAGCTGGAGAGATAGGGATCAAAGCCGTAGCTCATCATAGTAACGGTATCCGTCTTTCCTTTCAGCACAGGAAGTTTGGCCACCATGGCCTGGGTCTCCGTAAGCTGGTATTTCCCTCCGTAGGGCATAAGCACGCTTCCGGCTCCGATGGAACCGTCGAACATCTCCACCAGGCCCTTCTGGGAGCAGACGTTGAGATCCCGAAGAGTGCCAAGCCATTTTTCCCTGACATCCCCCACGTCTTCCCGCACAAAATAGTTCCGGTTCTCGTCGGGCAGGTCCACGGCCACTTCCGTTTCCTGGTGTGCCCCGTTGGTATCCAGGAAGGCCCTGGAAATGTTGACAATCTCCTTCCCTCTCCACAGAAGAACCAGGCGGGGGCTTTCCGTCACCTGGGCCACGGTTACGGCTTCCAGGTTCTCTTCCCCGGCATAGGCCAGGAAAGCCTCCTCGTCTTTGGGATCCACCACCACGGCCATGCGCTCCTGAGACTCGGAAATGGCAATCTCCGTCCCGTCAAGGCCCGCATACTTCTTAGGTACCAGATCCAGATTCACCCGCAGGCCTGCCGCCAGCTCTCCGATGGCTACAGACACGCCGCCGGCTCCGAAATCGTTGCATTTCTTAATCAGCCGCGTTACCTCGGGACGGCGGAACAAGCGCTGGATTTTCCGCTCTGTAGGGGCATTTCCCTTCTGGACCTCTGCGCCGCAGGTCTCGATGGACGCCTCCGTATGTACCTTGGAGGATCCCGTCGCTCCTCCGCAGCCGTCCCGTCCCGTCCGGCCGCCCAGAAGCACAATCCGGTCTCCCGGATCCGAGGTCTCCCGGATCACGTCTTTCCTGGGAGCCGCACCCATAACCGCTCCAATCTCCATGCGCTTTGCCACATAGTCCGGATGATAAATCTCCTTCACGTACCCCGTGGCCAGGCCAATCTGGTTTCCGTAGGAGCTGTAGCCTCCGGCCGCTCCCCGGACCAGCTTCTTCTGGGGCAGCTTGCCTTTCAGGGTATCCTTTACGGAAACGGTGGGATCCGCCGCTCCCGTCACCCGCATGGCCTGATAGACATACGTTCTTCCCGACAAGGGATCCCGGATGGCTCCCCCAAGACAGGTGGCGGCTCCTCCGAAAGGCTCAATCTCCGTGGGATGGTTGTGGGTCTCATTCTTGAAGAACACCAGCCACTCCTGGGTCTCTCCGTCCACTTCCACCGGCACAACGATGGAGCAGGCGTTGATTTCCTCCGACTCCTCCTGATCCGCAAGCTTCCCCTCTGCCTTCAGCTTCCGCATGGCCATCAGTGCCAGATCCATCAGGCAGACAAATTTATCCTTTCTTCCCTTGAAAATCTCCTCCCGGTCCGCAAGATACCGGCGGTAGGTTTCCTCTATGGGAGTCCGGTAATAGCCTTCCCCGAAGGTCACTTCCGTAAGCTCCGTGGAAAAAGTAGTATGGCGGCAGTGATCCGACCAATATGTATCCAGCACCCGGATCTCTGTCATAGAGGGATCCCGCTTCTCCTCCTGCCGGAAATAATTCTGGATATGAAGGAAATCCTGAAAGGTCATAGCCAGGTTCAGGGACCCGTACAGCTCCCGCAGAGGTTCTTCCCCCATCCCGCAGAAGCCCTCCACAATCTTCACATCCGCCGGCTCCTCATATTCCGTCACCAGGGTCTCGGGCTTCACCATATCCGTCTCCCTGGAGTCCACGGGATTGATGCAGAAGCTTTTGATGGCCGCAAACTCCTCCTCGGAGCAGGTTCCAGTAATCACATAGGTGACGGCGGTGCGGATCTCCGGTTCCTCGTCCTCCTTTAAAAACTTCACGCACTGGACTGCGGAATCCGCTCTCTGGTCAAACTGCCCCGGCAGATACTCCACGCTGAACATGCGGGAACCCGGCTCTGTCTCAAATGCTTCCTCATATAGCACATCCACCGGAGGCTCCGAAAACACCGTCCGGCAGGCAGAGGCAAAGACCTCATCGGACAAATTTTCCACATCGTAGCGTATGAGTACCCGCACTCCGGTAACTCCGCCGATGCCCAGGTAGCTTTTAATCTCCTCTTTCAGCTCTTTCGCCTTTACTGCAAAAGGCTCCTTCTTTTCCACAAAGATTCTTCTTACATTGCCCATTCCTGACCTCCTGTGTCTGCCGGCTTGTCCGCCGGTTGCCGAATCATAGTTATTTTGATTATACCACAACTTCCTTCTTTCATCCATCATAGCATAAAACTTTTCATAAGTATAATTAATAAATTTAATCTAATTTATAATGTTATCTAATAGAATTTGCCCGCCGGGTATGCTATAATAAGTAACAGTACCATCTCTTGACAAGCGCACACACGCCTTTATCAAGAGATGGTAAAAATTACAGATTACGGAGACCAGTTATGATACCTTTTCTGATAAAATTTTTCCGGCCGTATCGGGGACAGATAGGCCTCACCTTTATTCTTCTGGCTGCCGTCCTGGTGATGCCCTTTGAAAACCGGACGGAGCGGGCCTTCACTGCGGACTGCATGAACTATTCCGAGGACTATCTGGGCATTATTGAGCAGGAGGAAGCCTCCGTCTCGATCCCCGGCATCCTAAGCCATGCCAGCCTGACCAGCGACAGCTTCTATTTCCAGAAGGGAACCTATACGATCACATTCTCCCTGAAAGCGGAATCGGAAGGGGGAACCGTAGACGTGTACGATCCCCTGTACCTGAACCCGGACAACACCTCCGGGCGGGTCCTGGCTTCCGCCTCCGTTCCCACGGACGGAGAGCTGATTCATCTTCCCTTTTCCGTAGAAGATCATTTGGAACGCATCCAGTTCCGGGTCCACGCTCACGGCGCCCTGGAATTTTACAGCATGTACCTGCTGTCCGGCCCGGGCCTGTACCGGGATCCTTATATTTATGCGGTCCTCATTCTCCTGATCTCCGCCCTCATCCTCCTGGCACGCACCAGGCGCAGATTCCGCCCGGAAGCCCTGATTCTTTTGGGTTTTGGAGCGGCCTGGGCCTGCACGCCCCTTCTCTTCCCCTGGATTCTGGACGGGCACGACCTGTTCTTCCACTACGGAAGGCTCTGCAATCTTTCCGAGGATATCCTTTCGGGCACCCTGCCCGTGCGGATTCACCCCCGGATGTTTTCCGGCTTCGGATACCAGAATTGCGTATTTTACGCGGAATTTTTCCTCTATCCCTTTGCCCTTCTGGGCGCTTTCGGCCTGTCGCCCATCGGCTGTTACCGGCTGCTTTTAGCTGCCGTGAACTTTGCCACTGCAGGAGTCTCCTATTATGCCTTCTCCCGCCTGCTGCGCTCCCGGAAAATCGGCCTTATTTCCTCTTTTTTCTATACCCTCTCCATGTACCGGATGATCAATCTCTACACCCGGGCCGCAGTGGGCGAGGTTCTGGCCATGGTTTTCCTGCCTCTTTTGCTGCTGGGTATGTACGAACTTCTCCTGGGGGATTCCCGGAAATGGATTCTCTCCGTATTCGCCTTTACGGGCCTTCTGCAGTCCCATATGATCACCACGGAGCTGGCCATCGGCTTTTCGGCCGTCTTTGCCCTCTGCTGCATCCCAAAGCTCCGGGAAGGAAAGCGCCTGGCCCGCCTGCTTCTGGCCGCCGTTTCCACCTTCCTTTTAAACCTGTGGTTTATTCTTCCCTTCCTGGATCACATGCGCTATCCTCTGCAGGTTCTGCGGGATTCCCGGAGGCTGGCCGGCTACTCCCTGTATGCCCCCCAGTTTTTTGACGCCGGGGTCTTAAATCCCACTGGGGATACCTTGGGGCGTGGAAGCATCGCCCAGGAAATGCCCTTCTCTTTGGGCTTTATCCTCCTAGTTGGAAGCCTCCTCTTTCTGGCCGTCTGTTTCCGGAAAAACCAAAGGCTTCCCAAGTTCCACCTGCGTTTGGGAAAATGCTGCCTGGCCCTTGGCATTCTCTGCGTGTATGCCTCCAGCATCTATTTCCCCTGGGATCGGATTCAGAACTCTCCCTTTTTGCTGCGGCTGACCGGAAGCATCCAGTTCGCCTTCCGCTTTCTGCCCTTTGCCACTCTTTTCCTCTGTATCGTCTCCGCCATCGGCGTTTACGGCTTTTTTACAGCCGGTGATTCCAAAAAGCTTTTGTTCCTGCTCTGCGGAATCTGGTGTGTCTACTCCTCCGGCGCTTACTTTAGCAGCTACGCCAACACAGCCCTTCACTTTGTGGACTGGAACAGCCAGATGGACCGCTCCCAGGACTGCGATTTCCTATATCTTATCAGTGACCCGGACGAAGACTACAGCACTACTGCGTTTCGCCAGCGGGATACGGCTTTCCTTCCCTCTGAGGGCGTTGTCCTGGAGGAATGCTCCGGGGCATATTTCCTCTACCGCAAAATCGGAGATACCCAGGAAGGGTATGTGGACGTATCCTTAAATTATTACCCCTGCTACCAGGCCTATGACACCCAGGGAGAACGGCTGGAAACAGAAATGGGAGAGCTTCTGCGGCTGCGTATCCTCCTGCCGGATGTTACTGCGGGCTCTGTTACCGTCCGCTATGAAACTCCTGTGCTGTACCGGATAGGAGACGGAATCTCCCTTCTCACTGCTCTGTTCCTCCTTGTTCTGGCTGTCCTTTCACGGAAAAAAGGAGCACTCCATGGACATTAACTACGAACTTTACAAAGTATTCTACCATGTGGCCGTTACCTTAAGCTTCTCCGAAGCCTCCAAACAGCTTTTCATTTCCCAGTCGGCCGTCAGCCAGTCCGTCAAGGTCCTGGAGAAAAAGCTGAACCAGAACCTCTTTCTGCGCAGCACCAAGCGGGTACAGCTTACACCGGAAGGGGAAATCCTGCTGCGCCACATTGAACCTGCCATCCATCTGATTAAGCGCGGGGAAAATCAGCTTTTGGAGTCCGGCTCTTTGAGCGGCGGACAGCTGCGCATCGGGGCCAGCGACACCATCTGCCGCTATTTCCTGGTTCCCTACCTGCAGCGGTTCCACCGGGAATTTCCCGGGGTCCACATCAAAGTCACCAACCAGACCTCTATCCGGTGCGTGGATCTCTTGGAAAAGGGCCAGGCGGATCTAATCTTCACCAACTATCCCAACTCCCGGCTGGGAAGCGCCGGGCGCGCCCGGGAGGTCCTTAATTTCCACGACATCTTTATCGCCAGCCGCCGCTATTTCCATTTAGAAAACCGCCCGCTCACGTTCCGGGAGCTTCTGGACTATCCGCTTCTCATGCTCACCCGGAAAAGCACCACCAGCGAATTTCTCCACAACCTTTTTCAGCAGCACCAGCTGGACCTGGTCCCGGAAATCGAGCTGAGCAGCAATGATCTGCTCCTGGATCTGGCCTCCATCGGCCTGGGCGTAGCCTTTGTGCCGGACTACTGCCTGAAGGGGAATCACCCGGATCTGTTCCCGCTTCCCTTAAAAGAAGAACTGCCCGGCCGCCAGATTGTCATCGTCCACAGCGATCACCTCCCCTTAAGCCCGGCAGCCCGGCAATTTATGCGCTATTTTGAGCCCCAGAATCCGGCGACGGCCTCCCCGATCTCCGGAAGCGTGCAGGTTTGAAAGGACTCCCACTCCAGAGGAAAGAGCCTCCGGTATCCGCTGTTCAAAAAGCGCTCGTCCAAAAGCAGGATCACCCCCCGGTCCTCCTGGGTGCGGATCACCCGTCCGGCAGCCTGCAATACCTTATTCATCCCGGGATACTGATAGGCATAGGCGAAGCCGTCCATGCCCCGCTCCTCATAGAATTGGCGCAGAATCTCCCGCTCGTCGCAAACCATGGGAAGTCCCGTCCCTACAATGGCCGCTCCGATCAAGGCTTCATGCTTCAAATCAATGCCCTCGGAAAAAATCCCTCCCATTACGCAGAATCCCAGAAGGCTTTTCTCCCGGCAGGGATCCTCAAAATTTTTCAAAAATTCTTCCCGCCGGCTCTCGTTCATTCCCGGCTGCTGCAGAAGGCATTCCATCTCATCCGCAGCAAATTCTCCCAAAAATTTCTCATAGACTTCCTGCATCATTTTATAGGAGGGAAAAAATACCAGGTAATTTCCCCGGTGCCCAGACGCCAGAGCCCGGATATACGATGCAATCCGTTCGTACTCCCGATCCGTCCGCCTGGCATAGCGGCTGCTTACATCCCGGCCCACCATAAGAAGGCGCTTTCCCGGATCAAAGGGGGAGCGGGCATAGACTGCATAGTCCGCCTCATCTCCCAGAAGATGCTTGTAATAAGGCATCGGAAGGAGGGTGGCGGAAAAAAACACGGTACTGTTTCCCCGGTCCAGGCACTCCCGCAGATTTACCGCCGTTTCCACACAGTAAAGCCTGATCTGGAACCGGCCGTCCTCCGCGAACCGGCTGTAAATCACATAGTTCTCGTCCAGGCGCTCAAAAATATTAAGAAAGTCCCGCACCCGGAACCAGAATTCCTGCAGCTCCTCCCCAAGCTGGGGATCCGTACATTCCTCCTGGACCTTCTCCAGCTCTCCCATCAGGCTCAGAAGCTTAAGGGCAAAGGCTCCCACCTCCTCCTGGATGCAGTAAGTCTCACACTCCCGTTTGCAATCCAGAAGATAACGGTTGCACTTTTCCAGGGCATGCTCCAGCTTCCGGTAACGCCCCCGGACCCTGCGCTTCAACTCCAGAAATTCTTCTTTATAGAGATCTGCGCTGAACATCTCCCTGCCCCGCTCCACCAGGTTGTGGGCCTCATCGATGAGAAAGAGGTATTCTCCTTTCATGCCCTCGGAAAAAAACCGTTTCAGGCGCACATTGGGGTCAAAGACATAGTTGTAATCACAGATCACCGCATCCGTCCAGCTGGACACATCCAGGCTCATCTCAAAAGGGCAGACCCGGTGCTTGTGGGCATGCGCAAGCAGTACTTCCCGGTTCAAATCGTCCGGCCCTTCCGTGAGCAGCTCATACACCGCCTGGTTGACCCGGTCAAAATGTCCCTCCGCATAGGGACAGGACTCGGGATTGCAGTCGGTCTCCTCGCAGATACAGAGCTTTTCCTTGGCTGTCAGGGTCACACTTTTCAAGCGCAGACCCCGCTCCCGCAGGATGCCGAAAGCGTCCTCCGCTACGGTTCTGGTAATGGTCTTGGCCGTCAGATAGAAAATCTTCTCTCCCAAGCCCTCTCCCACCGCCTTGACCGCCGGGAAAACCACGGACATGGTTTTTCCCACTCCGGTAGGTGCCTGGATAAAAAGCCGCTTCTTCCTGGCAACAGTCCGGTATACCCCGGCCGCCAACTCCCGCTGCCCTTCCCGGTAGGGAAAGGGAAACTGGAGAGGACGGATGCTTTTCTGCAGGGTTTCCCGCCACCGGGCCTGGAACCCGGCCCATTTTCCGTACTCCTCCATCAGATTGGCAAACCAGATCTGAAGCTCTTTCCTGTCATACTGAAAACGAAAGTATTTGAGCTGTTCCGTCTCCAGATTCCCGTAGGTCATCCGCACTCCGATCCGTTCCAGCCCGTTCTGCTCCGTGTAAATCCAGGCATAGCACATGGCCTGGGCCAGATGCACGCCCACAGGTTCCCCGATTTTATCCAAATCCCGGTACACGCCCTTGATCTCGTCCACCGTCGTTAAGCCCTCTTCCGTGAAGATACCATCGGCCCGCCCTTCCAGCACACAGAGGATTTCTTCCATGGGAATTTCATATTTAAGCGGCACCTCTGCCCGGTAATCTCCTCCCATGCGTCTCTGGATCTTCCGGTGCAGCCGGCTTCCCGCCTGCATGGCGTCCCGCTCCGCCCGGCTCCCTCTTCGATTGTCCAAGTCCCCGGAGCGCAGGATAAATTCTACCAGGGTGCGCACGGAGATCTTTACGATTGCGTTTGTATTTTCCATAAGGCCATTGTAACAAAAAGAGAAGGACAGGACAAGTGTTCGATCTAAAAAAGCCGCGCACTTTCCGTGCAGCGGCTTCTGTGCCTGTCAGATGCTATAAGGCTCTGCCTACGCTGTCGCAAACTTTGCCAGCACCCGCTCGAAATCCCTATTTTCACCGTGATACTTCACTGTAAGAATCCGGTTTAAATCCATACTTAACACACCCAGAATGGATTTCGCGTCAATAAGGACCCGGTTGTAGGATACATCCACATCAAAATCACATTTGCTGGCTCCGCTTACAAACTCTTTTACATCCTCAGTCGCATTCAGTTTAATCTTCTTTTCCTGCATCATTTTTCACTCCTCCTGTTCCTGATGGACGTATTATGACAGGCAGATTACCATTTGTCAATCCTGCCTGTTTCACTCGTCCCTGTTGGTTAGTCTCTCCTTTTTTATTAAGAATATACAATTTTTCCAGTTATTCGGAGAAAAATTTTTCAAAAACAGGTCTTTTCTTTCCTTTTTCCGGGAAGTTTCTATAACGGATTTGAAAAAAAGCAGGGGGCTTCCCCTGCCATTTTCTACTCTTTTCCACTCTTTCCAAAAGCTGCAGGAGTTTTAATCCCTGGATTCTATCAAAAGGAATGCGCCGGAGCGCAGGCGGATTCTCCCTTCTTCTTCCAAAATTTCGTTGCTTACACCCAGCCCCGCGCTCTCAAAAACCGTAAAGGTGTGATTTTTTAAGGGATAACGGAAACCTATGAGATCCACCCCGTCCACCACAGAGGTAAGAGGAATCAGGGAGACATAGCTTCCGTACTGCTCCTCCCGCTTCAAAACCGTTTCTTCCGAAATGATGCGAATCCGGTTATGGGAATCCAAAAGCATACACTCCGTCCCGGCCTTCTTGGCCAGCATCATGCTGTGCAGATTTCCCAGCACGTGATCCAGGCGGCTTCCGGTTCCTCCCAGTATCACAATGGAAACACTTTCCAGCTCTAAAGCCAGCTCAATGGCAATCTGCGTGTCTGTAGAATCCTTCACCGGATCAAAAGTCCGTATCTCCACCCCGGCCAGGGAACGGTAGCGGCTCACAAGTTCCGGATCTGCCGTATCAAAGTCCCCTACCACGTGTGTGGGAACAATTTCGTTTTCACAGAGAAAGCGCAGGCCGTTATCCACCCCGATGATATAGTCAAATTTGTGTTCCCGGTAAAAAGCAAGGGCAAAATCGGTCTCGATATTGCCCCCACTCACAATCAGTGTCCTCATGGATTTAAAACCTTTAAGAAATCCTTTACATTCTGCTCCACATCGCCGCCGAAGACCGCAGACCCTGCCACAATCACGTTTGCCCCTGCCTCCAGCACCTTCTGCACATTGTCCAGCTTAATCCCGCCGTCCACCTCAATGTCAATTTCCAGACCCCGCTCTGAAATCATCCGTTTCAGTCCACGGATTTTCCGGGTACAGCTCTCAATGTATTTCTGTCCTCCAAAGCCCGGATTCACTGTCATCAGAAGAACCATATCCAGATCGTCCAGGATGTACGAAAGCCCTGTCAAAGGAGTAGCCGGATTGAGAGCCACCCCTGCCTTACATCCATTCTCTTTGATGGAAGCAATGGTCCGGTTCAAATGGGGACAGGCCTCTGCATGGACGGTAATCATATCCGCCCCGGCCGCTGCAAACTCCCCAATATAGCGGTCCGGATCGCAGATCATAAGATGCACGTCAAACACCAGGTTCGTCACTCTGCGGATGGATTTGATCACCGGAAACCCCAGGGACAGGCTGGGCACGAAAGCGCCGTCCATCACGTCAATATGCAGATACTGGGCTCCTGAGCGCTCCGCCTTCTTTACATCCTCCCCCAATGACGCGAAATCCGCCGAGAGTATGGATGGTGCCAGAATGTTCATAATCAATACCTCCTTCTGTTTTTCAACTCCTCATAGAGCAGTTTATAGTTTTCATACCGGACAGGGGAAATCTTCCCTGCCTCATAAGCCTCCTTGACGGCACAGTCCGGCTCGTGTATATGTACACAGCCCTGAAACCGGCAGAAAGGCGCATACTCCGAAAATTCCGGCATATATTCTTTCAGCTCTTCCTTCTCCAATTCCGGAAGGTAAACCGAACTGAACCCCGGCGTATCACAGATAAAGCTCTCTTCATCCAGGGCAAACAGCTCCGAATGGCGGGTGGTATGCCTCCCCCGCTGGATCTTCTCGCTGATGCTGCCGGTCTCCATAGCCGCCTGGGGATGAAGAAGGTTGATAAGAGAAGATTTCCCCGCCCCGGAAGGGCCTGCCACCGTGGTGGTTCTTCCCTTCAAAAGCTGCCGCAGTTTTCCAAGTCCCGTCTCCTCCCGGGCACTCACAAAGCACAGCTCACTGCCGTAACCGCCGTAGACAGCAGAAATAGCTTCCAAGTCCTCCTCCGTCACCAGATCCTGCTTATTAAAACACAAGATCACCGGAACCTCCTGGTGCTGCATCTGAATAAGGAAGCGGTCCAGAAGATTAAAATTGGGCTGGGGACTGGCGGCTGCAAAGATCACCAAAGCCTGATCCACATTGGCCACCGCCGGACGGATCAGCTCGTTTTTCCGCGGAAGTATCTCCTCGATATTTCCCGTCATTTCCTCTTTGTCCAGAGAAACAAGACGCACATTGTCCCCTACCAGGGGCTTTACGCCTTTGTTGCGGAAAATCCCTTTTGCTTTACATTCATAGATGCCGGATTCTACTACGTGAACGTAGTAGAATCCGGCGATCCCTTTTACTATCTTTCCCTGCATAGAATTTGACGCCCGATTAAGGGGTTGGATTTGGATCCGGATCAGGTGTTTCCGGGGTTGGAATCAGATTTCCGCATATACTGCACTTCCCACCCGGATTCCCTGTATGCTTATCTGGACCACAATCCGGCGTATTCGCATATATCTTCACGCTAATCGTTGTTCCAAGATTCTGTGTCCCCTTAGGATTCCAATCATAAACCGTCCCATTTAATGTATAATCCGGTGCTGTTTCACCTTTTGATGAACCGCCCCATTTAAATCCCGCACCCTCTATTGCAGATTTTGCCGCATCCACAGTCTTATTTTTAACATCCGGCACAGACGCCGTCTTCACCGGCTCCGGCCCTAAACTTACCACAATATTCACCGTGCTGCCCGGCTTCACCGTGCTGCCGTTGCCGGGTGAGTAGGAGATCACATTTCCCTTGGGAACGGTGGCATGGTACTGCTCACTTCTGGAAACCTTCAGGCCCCGATCCTGGAGATACTTAGTCACAGAAGCCTCGTCGCTGCCGTTCTTCTCCGCATTTCCGATGTACACATCCTCGGATCCCCGGCTGACCACGAAGTTGACGGCGGTATCTTTCTCCACCTTGGTTCCCTGCCGGATATGCTGGGAGATCACGTATCCCTCTTCCACCGAATCACTGTACTGCTGGGTAACGCTGCCTGTCTTCAGACCGGCGTTCGTCAGCTCTGTCTTGGCTGCCGCTTCGCTCAAGCCCTCAATCTTGGGAACGGTGGTCTCGTTTTCCTCCGCCGGCCCCTTGCTGACGGTGATGGTAATGACGCTGCTGCGATCCACCTTGCTGCCTGCCTTAGGACTGGTGGAAATTACTTTTCCGGCCTCTACCTTATCGTCATACTCTTCTTTTACGTCTACCGAGAAGCCCAGTTCCTTCAAGGCAGATTCCGCCCTGGACTGGGTGTATTCTGTCACATCCGGCACAGTGGCTTCCTCCCCGTCTCCGCAGATATCCACGGTGATGGTGGTGTGGGCCTCTACCTCGGTTCCTTCGTCAATACTCTGGCTGATAATCTGCCCCGGCTCATACTCGTCGGAAGAGCGGGTTTCCCCCAGCTCTATGCCCAGGCCCAGATCGTTCAGCATATCCTTTGCCTCAGAATAGCTCTTGCCTAAGAGGCCGGGCACTTCTACTTTCTCGTCATCCAGCACATCCTCAATCTGAGGCTCATTATTTTCCTTCTCTTTCTTCCCGGATTTTCCGAATCCGAACAGCTTCACAATGATAAAGATAATAATAATTACAATGATCACGGCCGCCACAATGCCGCCGATGGTCATAATCTTCTCCAGCTTGGGATCCAGGATGCTGTCGTCGTCTCCGTCATCCTCCTCATCCTGTTCTTCCTCATCGCCGTAGCCGTCCTCGTCATCCTCGTAGTCGTCGTAATAATCCTCATCTTCATCGTCTTCGAAGAGGCCCTCGTTATCCTCCCCGAAGCTTTCGGGATACGCAGAGCGGGAAAGCTCCTCCTGATTCAGGGAAATCCTTCCGGTCTCCTTCTGGATTCTGGAAATATCGTCCCGGGTAATCGCCACAGTCTTAGCTCCGCCGGGCAGGATTTCTTTCACAAAATTCACGTCCGGCGTAATCAGGGACTGCTTCAAATCCGCCACCAGGTCTGCCACGTAGGCATATCGGCGGTCCGGGCTTTTCTCCGTACATTTCAAAATAATATGCTCCAGGCTGACGGGAATCTCCGAGGCATAGACCCGGGGCGAGGTAATGTCCTCCTGCAGATGCTTGACAGCTATTACTACCGTGGTCTCCCCGTCAAAGGGAACCCTGCCCGTCACCATCTCATACATGACAATACCCAGGGAATAGATATCGCTCTTGGCATCGCTGTACCCTCCCCTGGCCTGCTCCGGGGAAGTGTAATGGACGGAACCCATGGCATCCGAAGTATTGGTATTGGAGGAAACCGATTTGGCAATTCCGAAATCCGTTACCTTTACTTTGCCCTCCCGGGAAATAATGATGTTCTGGGGCTTTATATCCCGGTGTACAATCTGATTGTTGTGGGCCACCTCCAGACCTGCCCCCACCTGGATGGCAATACTGGTAGCCTCCTTAACCGTCAGCTTTCCCTTCTTTTCAATATAAGTTTTCAGGGTAATCCCTTCAACCAGCTCCATTACAATGTATTTGATATTCTGCTCGTCGCCTACATCGTACACATTTACAATATTCGGATGAGCAAGCCCCGCCGCTGCCTGGGCCTCTTCTTTGAATTTGCGGACGAAATTCCGATCCTCCACAAACTCTTCTTTCAGCACCTTGACTGCCACAAAGCGGTTCAGCTTGTGATCTTTTCCTTTGAATACATCTGCCATGCCGCCGGATCCGATTTTTTCCAAAATCTCATAGCGGTCTCCTAAAAACATTCCGATTCTAATCATCACTTACACCTCATCCCTGCTCTACTAAAACGACTGCAATATTATCCCGGCCGCCGTTTCGGTTCGCCGTCTCCACCAGTTCTTCTGCCCCGGAGCGCAGATCCCGCCTCCGATCCAGAATCTCTTTGATCTGAGAATCCTCTATCATATTGCTCAGGCCGTCGGAACACAATAGCAGACACTCTCCCTTCGCAAGCTCCAAATCAAAATAGTCTGCTTCCACTATCTGCGAAACGCCGATAGCCCTCGTTATAATATTCTTTTGGGGATGATTCCGGGCTTCCTCCTTTGAAATTTCTCCCATTCGGATCATCTCCTCCACAAGGGAGTGATCCCTGGTAATCTGCCAAATGGCAGAGCCCACCTTATACAAGCGGCTGTCGCCTACATTGACTACATAAGCCGTATCTCCTACAACCGTCGCCGCCACCAGGGTTGTTCCCATATCCATATAAGCCGGGGACTCCTGGGCTTTCTCCAGGAGTTTCTGGTTGGCGTACTGAAATGCGTTCTTTAATATCTGTAGTGGGATGTTCTGCATACTTTTCTCGACTGCCTCCCGGACCATGGAGACTGTATACTCGGAGGCCAGATCGCCTGCTCTGTGACCGCCCATCCCGTCCGCTACCAGGAAGAGATTCGGCAAATTTCCGACCGGTTTCTCAGACACAAAAATATAGTCCTGATTGACGCTCCGGCATCTCCCGATATCCTTCATCCCGTACGCTTTCAGCATCGTTCTCCTCCTTTCCCCATAACACTTCTTCTCATGATACTTCCCCACATTTCATTTTATATTAGCACAAACAATGCAAAAGAGCAAGGAAAAAACCGTTCTCTCACGGGAACAGTCCCCACTTCCGGCCAGATTCACCAAAAATCCAAGCTCCCGAAAATGTCCGTAAGCTCTATCGCAATGTGCAAAAGCTCTTTCAAATGAAGCTTATCAGTTTTATCCCTCCAGATACCGCCGCCGGAGCTGTCCGCAGGCCCCGTCGATGTCCTGCCCCAGCTCCCGCCGGACTGTCACGTTTATCCCGTATTCCTCCAGCTTTTCTTTGAAAGCCCGGATCACGCCTTTCTCCGGCTGCACATATCCCCGCTCCGTCACCGGATTCACTGGAATCAGGTTCACATGGCTGTGAATGGGCTTTGCAAGCGCCGCCAGAAGCCTGGCGTCCTCCCGGCTGTCATTGACGCCTCCCACCAGGCTGTATTCAAAGGTAATGCGCCGGCCCGTCCTCTGAAAATAGTAAGCGCAGGCGTCCAGCACTTCCGGAAGCTCATACCGGACGGCAATGGGCATCAGTTCTCTGCGCTTCTCCTGGGTAGGTGCGTGAAGGGAAAGGGCCAGGGTAATGGAAAGCTCCTCCTCTGCCAGGCTGCGGATCCGGGGAGCTATGCCGCAGGTGGACACGGTAATGCTGCGCTGGCTTATATGCAGGCCGTTTTCGTCCGACAAAAGGCCCAGAAAGGTAAGAAGGTTGTCGTAATTGTCCAAAGGCTCTCCCGTCCCCATAACCACCACATTGGAAATCCGCTCTCCAATGTCCTTCTGAATCCGGTAAATCTGTTCCAGCATCTCCGAAGGACGAAGGCTGCGCACCAGCCCCCCGATGGCGGAGGCACAGAAACGGCAGCCCATGCGGCACCCCGCCTGGGAAGAAATGCACACGGTATTTCCGTGACGGTAACGCATAAGGACACTCTCAATCACATGGCCGTCGGGAAGCCGGAACAGGTATTTGCAGGTCCCGTCCATTTGAGAACGCTGCACCTCCACCGTTTCCAGACAGACGTATTCATACTGTTCCCCCAGACGCCTGCGAAGCTCCTGGGAAAGATTGGTCATTTCTTCCAGACTGCCCGCCAGTTTTTTGTGCATCCACTGGTAGAGCTGATCCGCCCGGAACTTTTTCTCCCCCAAGGCCTCCATCTCCCGGCAAAGCTCTTCCCTTTTCAAGGATTTGATATCCGTCCGCTCCATGTCTTAACTCTTCTTTCTGAATTTTGCAATAAAGAATCCGTCGCTGGCGTGAATCCCCGGCAAAAGCTGGAGATACCCGGCCTTTGTAGTCTCTCCGTGCAGTTCCCGGCTAAGACAGTCATTCAAGGAAACGGCCTCAAAGGGAAACTCCCCCAGAAACCACTTTACATTCTCCTCATTCTCCCCCGGATTGATGGTGCAGGTACTGTACACCAGAATTCCGCCCGGTTTTACATAGGACTGGACCACCTTAAGTATTTCCCGCTGCAGGGCTGCCAGCTCCTCCTGCTGCTTTTCCGTTACCCGGTATTTCAAATCCGGCTTCCGGCCCGCTACCCCCAGACCGGAGCAGGGCAGATCCGCCAGCACCACATCCGCTGCTTCCACAGAATCTTCCCTGAGCACACGGGCGTCCCACACAGAAACACGGATATTCCCGGCTCCCAGACGGTCCGCATTTTCCCGGATCAGGGATGCCTTGTATTCCGTTAAATCCCTGGCCTCCACACGGCCGGTTCCCCGAAGCTTTTCCGCCAGATGCAGGCTTTTTCCGCCGGGCGCAGCGCACACATCCATACAGACGGCGCCTTCCTCCGGCGCAGCCGCCTCCACCGCCAGCATGGAACTCACGTCCTGAACCTGGAAAAGTCCCTCTCCAAATTCCGGGATCGCCCCCAGATAGTCATAGCCGGAAAGCTCCAGGGCATAGGAAAGGTATGGTGTCTCCCGCACCCGGATCCCCCGGGCCTCCAGGCGTTCCTTCAAGGCCCCGGGCGTAATTTTCTGCAGATTCACCCGCACGGACAGAGGCCTCTTCTCCAGAAATGCTTTCAAAATCTGCTCCGTGCGCTCCCTTCCGTAGGCATTCAGCCACTTTTCCACGATCCATTCCGGCATGGAATACCGGACGGAGAGAAAAGCCTTCCCGTCTTCCTCCGGCGGGCAGGGAAGATCCGGAAGGCTTCTGGCAATGCTGCGCAGCACACCGTTTACAAATCCTGCCAGATTGTGAAAGCCCTTCTTCCGGGCCAGCTTCACGGCCTCGTTGCAGACAGCCGCATCCGGCACACCGTCCATAAATACAAGCTGGTACACGGACATCCGCAGAATGCTGCGGATTACCGGCTTCATCTTTGTTACTTTTACGCTGGAAAACCGGTCTATGATATAATCCAGAAATATCAGCCGTTCCAGGGTCCCCTGGGCTACGCGGGTGATGAACGCCCGCTCCTGCTTCTTAAGATACTGGTATTTCTCCAGCACATTGCGGATCACAATGTGGCTGTATTCTTCCTGTTGTGTTACCTCTGTCAGGATTCCCAGCACCAGCTCCCGGCTTCCGGCCTCCTTAGTCACGATCCCTTCCTCCAAAGAGCAGGATCAGACGGAGCAGGGAGAGAATGGACGCCGCTGCCGCCGCCACGTAAGTCATGGCCGCCGCCCGGAGGACCTTCCTGGTCTTTCCGATCTCTTCTCCTGCCAGAATCCCGGAATCTCCCAGAATCCGCACTGCCCGGGAAGAAGCGTCAAATTCTACCGGCAGAGTTACAAGCTGAAAGAGCACGCCCAGGGAAAACAACAGAATCCCCAGGTTTAAAAGAAACTGGGAGCTTCCGAAAAAGATCCCCACCAGGATAATGGGCCAGGCCGCATGAGTCCCGATATTCGCCGCCGGAACCAGGGCGTTCCGGATCCGCAGAGGAGCATAGGACTGATCGTCCTGAATGGCATGGCCGCACTCATGGGCCGCCACCCCGATGGCCGCTACCGAAGCGGAACCGAACACCGTATCCGAGAGCCGGAGCACACGGGAACGGGGATCGTAGTGATCCGTCAGATTTCCCGCAATGTGCTCAATCCGCACATCGTAAATTCCGGCAGACTTCAAAATCCGCTCTGCTGCATCGGCCCCGGTCAGGCCGGACATGCTCCGCACCTTGCTGTATTTGGCATAGGTGCTTTTCACCATGGCCGACGCCCAGAGAGAAATCACCACGCCGATAAGCACCAGGATATACGTAGGATCAAAATAGTAACCATATCTGTAGGGCATTCTTTTACCTCCATTTTTAGTTCCTCAACTATCTTCCGAGTGCTTTCTCTAGAAGGACTCCGAGCCGCTTCGCTGCTCTGCTTCCTTCTTCACTCTCCAGACAGTTGCTGGGTTAGTTCCGCATCCGCCCTTCCAGAGCCCCTTCTCTAGAAGCATTTTCAGCCGCTAAAGCGTCTGCAAATCCTTCTGGGCTCTGTCCGGGCTTCTGCTGTTTCCGTTTTACTCCAGCGGTCCATTCTTTCCAAGCCGCATCCCCGGCTCCAGGCGGTATCCCCGCAGAAAAGCCGCTGCATCCATGCGTTTCCTGCCCTGGAGCTGAAGCTCCGTAAGCTTTAAAAGCCCGCTGCCGCAGGCCACATGGACGGCGTCTTTTTCCACCTTCAGAATCTCCCCGCAGGCCGCTCCTGCCGGGCACTCCCCATCCCTGTCCGCATCCGAAGCCCAAAGCTTTAAAATCTTTCCTTCCATCCGGGTATAAGCACCGGGCCAGGGATTCAACCCCCGGATGAGACGCTCCAGCTCCTCTGCAGGCCGGGTCCAGTCCAAATCCCCCATCTCTTTCGTAAGCATTTTCGCATAGGGGGTTGTAGTCTCCCCCTGCTTCTCGGGCTTTAAGGTTCCTTTCTCCAGCTTCTCAAGGGCTTCTACACAGAGGGAGGCTCCCAAGGCACTCAGCTTGTCAAACAGGCTGCCCCCCGTCTCTTTTTCCTCCAGGGGAATCACGCCCTTTAACAGCATGTCTCCCGTGTCCAGGCCCTCATCCATCTGCATAATGGTAACACCGCTCTCCTTTTCCCCGTCTATGACCGCCCACTGAATGGGAGCGGCTCCCCGGTACTTGGGAAGCAGAGAGGCATGGACATTGATGCAGCCGTAAGGTTTCATATTTAAAATAGAAGGCGGAATGATCTGGCCGAAGGCAACGACCACAATCACATCCGCCCGGACGTCCCGGAGCACGGCTTCCGCCTCCTCGTCCCGGAGGCGCCTGGGCTGGTAAATATTGAGATTGTGCCGCAGAGCCGCCTCCTTCACCGGGGTAGGCGTCAGCTCATGCCCCCGTCCCTTTGGTTTGTCCGGCTGGGAAACCACCAGTGCAATCTCATGCCCCGCCTGAATCAAAGCCTCCAGCGTACCCACGGAAAAATCCGGGGTTCCCATAAAAATAATCCTCATGAACCTCACTCCATCCTAATCTTCGTCTTCTTCCATTTCCGCGTCGTAGAGTTCTCCCTCCACCCGGTCCACATAGAGGATCCCCTCTAAATGATCCAGCTCATGGCAGATAGCCCGGGCCAGAAGTCCTTCCCCCTCCAGCTCATAGGGCTGCATATTCTCGTCCAGGGCCCGGGCGCGCACATAGGCCGGACGGGTGACCTTTCCCGCTTTTCCCGGCACGCTTAAGCACCCCTCGCCGCCTGTCTGGGTATCCCTGGTCTCCAGGATTTCCGGGTTGATCAAAGTATAGGGATTTCCTTCCTCCACATCGATCACCACAATTCGTTTGAGAATCCCCACCTGGGGAGCCGCAAGGCCCACGCCCATGGACTCGTACAAAGTATCGTACATGTCGCTTATGAGTTCGCGGATCTTCGGGGTCATCTCCGTGACCTCCCTGCTTTTCTTACGGAGAATGTCATCTCCCATTTCTCTGATATTTCGGATTGCCATTGCTGATACAACTCTCCTTTGCTTTTCTATTTTAGTACCCGTTCATAGGATTCCGGTCAAACTGTACGCTCAAATTCCGCAGTTCCTCAGACTCCCAAATCCGGGGCTCCAGACACTCTTTCATCTCTGTGAGACGCTCGGGATCTCTGCATTTCAGGTAAATCACTTTGCGGTAGCGGTCGTTAACCCGGGCTACCCGGGCGTCTGCGGGACCAATCACACGGATGCTGCCGTCCCGGTTTTCCCGGCAGACTGCCCGAAACAGAACTTGGGCCCCCTGCTCAAGCGCCTCCTTCTCCGTCCCGGAAAGATAAAGGGCCATCATCTCCGCTGCCGGCGGATACTCCATCAGGATGCGGTATGCGGTTTCCTTCTCAAAAAACGCCGGATAATCCTGGGCCGCCGCCGTCTCGATGCTGTAATGATCGGGACTGTACGTCTGGATCACGGCGGTTCCCGGCTCTTTTCCCCGTCCCGCCCGGCCGGCCGCCTGGGTCAGAAGCTGGAAGGTGCGCTCGGAAGCCCGGTAATCTCCTCCATAAAGGGAGAGATCCGCAGCCAGCACCCCTACCAGCGTCACATTGGGAAAATCATGGCCCTTCACGATCATCTGGGTCCCCACCAGGATATCCGCCCGGCCCTCGGCAAAGGCCTCCAGAATCTTCTCATGCCCGTCCTTATTTTTGGTCGTGTCCAAGTCCATCCGCAGTACCCGGGCGGACGGAAATTCCCTTTGCACCAGCTCCGCCACCTGCTGGGTCCCCGCCCGGAAGGCTCCGATATAGGAAGAACCGCAGACAGGACATGCCTCCTGCGTGCGCTCCTCGTAACCGCAGTAATGACAGACCATCCTGCCTCCCGTGTGCAGGGACATGGACACATCGCAATGAGGACATTTTAACACATGTCCGCAGGCTCTGCAAGAAACAAAACCTGCATAGCCTCTCCGATTGAGAAATAATATCACCTGCTGTCTCTTTTTCAGGCGATCCTCTATGAGCTCCTTGAGCCTGCGGCTTAAAATGGAACGATTTCCCTCCTTTAATTCCTCCCGCAGATCCACCACCTCTACCTT
>ERZ777305.1620-NODE-1620-length-24820-cov-4.352069_pt1 | contig 24820 bp, 49 predicted proteins | sample MGYA00374965_ERZ777305 | MGnify/ENA primary metagenome ERZ777305 (study PRJEB29328, sample SAMD00013331) | mouse gut metagenome | study: EMG produced TPA metagenomics assembly of the Metagenome analysis of fecal microbiota from mouse which was promoted... | reverse complement strand
TAGCTCCGCTCTTTTTTGTTGATAACATCAACGAATAAAAAGAATAAAAAGGACGAGCTAAGGAAGACTTGCACTTCCAATATATGACGAATCATATATCTATCTACTTATTAGCTCATATCTAAACAAATAAAAATAATTATGATTGTTGATTCATTCATCTATCATAATTATTTCATTTTACTATATTATATCACTATATTTTCAGTAGTCCATACAGCACTTTTTCAGCTGTTTTTCAATTTTTTATAATTCATTCATAAAAGTATCAGGAAATATATATACTTTTAACTTATTTATAAGTTCTTTCTTATTCATACTTATAGTTCCAACTGAGCAATCTAACTCCTCCGCTATCTCTTCTATAGTCATTTCTTTAAAATAATACATTGGAATAATCTCATACCACTTATCATTCTCAATCTTCTTTAGAGCACTTTTAACTAATCTCACTTGTGACTTAGCTTTTACCGATATTTGTTTTAACTCACTTATTCTAGTTTCAAGTGTTTCATCTCCATAAATATAAGTAGCGTCCCTTTCATTTAAAACAAGTGTATTTGATTTAGCTGGAGCTTTAGGTATATCTTCCATCTCTTTTTCTAATTGTTTTACCTCATCATCTATTAACTTTATAGCTTCGGGTAATACATTTAGACTATATAATATCTTTTCCGTACTTTTATAAGATGACTTAGGATTCTTTAATAGCTTTTTACTTTTTAATTCTTCTAATACTCGCTTTACTATTTCATTCTTATCTTCTTCATCTACATTAAGATATACATTTGTTTTATCATTTATTGCTTCCATTATCTCCCTCCTATTCTTCCCCTGTTTGAGTTTTTATTTGTATTGGAACGATTGCCTCAGGTCTAAAGATAAATTCATAATCATATCTTGATACATCACTATATTCTAGTTGTTCTACAACATAAGTTGTTTCATTTGCAATATATAAGAAATGTTTTTGGTATTTATCTTCTCCTATTCTACAAATAATTTCTAATTCACTATTTGAGCTAGTAGATCCTCCCTTAACACTACAATTTCCTGTCATTTGAAATAAATACTCATTTGTTCTTAAATTTATAAAAGTAATTCGTCTTTTTACCTTAAATTCATCAGCTTCACGACTAATATTATGGCTGACAGTATCAGCACTATCACACCCTGTCGTCATACTTAAAATCATTATTATTGATAATATACATAATATTATTTTATTTTTCATTTTTTTCCTCCAATTCATCATTTATAACATTTGCATAAACAACTGGCATTAACGACTTATCCTCAAATAATTCATAATGCACCGCTTGAACTTCTAGTGTCCACTTATATCTTTTATCATCATCACCATCATAAATTCTATAGTTCTTTATAATTTCGCCTTTTCTAGGAATACAATTACTATTTATATAATCAATAGTAGGATCATATCCTTTATAAGCTCCTATTCGTAGTTCATACATTTTCAGCACCTCCTACAACTACTCTTTCGTGGCTTATTGTATTTTCACAATAAATATATCCATTTTCTATATAAAACTTTAAGATTCCATCTTTTACTTTGATAAGTATATTTATTACATCTTCTACAGCTTTCATAACTAATCCTTATCCCAAATACTAATCATTCCAAACGCTAATATTGTAATTAAAGTAAACTCAAACCCAAATAATAAATAACATAACCAAAATATAATCAATAATATCCATTCCATTATTTAATATCACCTCGTATATCAAAAAAATCTTTGTTAGCTATCATAATCTTATTAACCATACTATCAGGAACTATTACTACTTCTCTACCATACATAGTAGGAGGCATTTTTCTAGCTTGTAGTTGTCTATACTTTTTATTCTTATTTTGAATCTTTCTTGATAGATGATTTATTATCTTCCTTTGCTTATAATTTTCATTTGTATAGGCTTCTAAATTGGTTTTTAATATAATTTCATAAGTTTGTAATGACCCCTGTAAGTTTTTTATTTCTTCATCTTTACTTCTAATTATTTTATCTAATTCTAAATAATCTTTGAATCTTACAAATTCCTCACCTTTAACTAAATCAGGAAATATATAATGTCCGTACCAAGTCTTACTCATAAATTACCTCGTATCCTAAATTTCTTAATCCATCACATATCGGTTTAAAAGTTGCGTCTTCTTGATTAAACATATTTTTATAAATACAATCTCTAATCTCTTCTCTTTTATCCCAATCCATAGTAATTTTATTTAAAGTATTGTAAATAGCTCTTTCTTTATTTTTGATAATTCTATTATCTACAGGGAAACTATCCTCTTCTTCAAATATTTCCATTTCTAAGCGTTGGATCTTAGCTATATCTTTAAGTCTAACTTTCATTATCATCACCTATTTGCATTTCTAAATCATCTATTTCTTGTTTTAGATATTTATTTTCTTCTAAGAGTTCAAAGAATCTATTAAAAGTATCACATACCATTTCAGCGTCCTCTTTGATAGGACAACTTACTATTGAATTTCCACCCACTAGCTTTCCATCAGGATTCCATATTCCCTCCCAGCTTAGAGGTCTTACTATATAATTACCTACCACATTTTCAAAAACAGCAAAGGGCGGATCAAATCGTTCTTCTATTTTATTTTTCATTAGAATCACCTTTATCCCTTTTATTGTAATTCCACTTATTTATTTGAACTCCAAATATATTAGCCATTTGTAAAAATGCTTGTTTTTCTTCTTCATCTTTAAATCCAACTAGAATATGTGGTGGTGTAGGTAATACTTCGTCAGTAGGTTTCCATATATGTAAACAATGTTGGTGCATATTAACATAATCTTCTTCTTTAGGGTGATATTGCACACAAGCTTCATCTTTACCCCAAAATATATCTTTCATCTTACACATTTGTTCCCAAGTAGGAGTTCTACTAGGCATACTTACTGATAAATGCTCCCAGCCCATTTGATAGCTAAATATAAAATTTAGTCTTTTATTGCTAATAGAATCATAATAATATCCGCCCATTCCATCGTTTGGAGCTTCGGCTTCTATAAATAAATTCCTAGTAGCTTTTATTTCTTCTATTGATCTCATATTAACCCTCTCTTATATTTAAGATATTTTGACAACCACAATGCGGACAATCAAAACATTCAAATTTTTTTGTTCCAGTAGCTATACCATTTAATCCTTTATTCTCTTGAACTATGTATTTATTTTCTTTTACTAAATCAAATTGTTTCCCACAGGATTTACATACATTTATTTTTTTTAAATCTTTGACATCAATGTCTTCACTTGATATTTTTTGTAAATTTTCTCTTAATTCCAACATTCTCACTTTCCAATTTTTATTCCAAATTATGTGAGATAAAATGCTATAAAAGATAATCATAATATCAACTCCAAATATAAACCCTCTAAGAATATCATTCTTAAAAAGAATAATATTGATAATTGTTATTAACATAAATATCCAAGCAATAATTACATTTGATTTACTCATAATAAAATGTTCGTCTATTTGATGATGTTCTTTTGCATATTCATATAGATCATCTATAGTATTCGTTTCACTAGACATTATTACTTTGTTATCATTACTAAAGTAAACTTTAGAATCAACATAATTTCTATATAAGCTCCATTTTGGATCATCTAAACCATTTTCATAACTGATACATAAATGAAATTTATCACCTATCAATTTTCTTATTTTTCTTTCCTTATTATTCACTTTCTTCACCATCTTTCATAGTTAATACAGCTTTTCCTATTTTTTCTAAAGCATTTTCACTTTCCATAACATATATAAAAGCTGTACCCTGTTGTGGTATTGGTACACCAACCATATACCTTATATCAACCTTTATCGTATCACTTGGCTCTATTGTTTCTCTTACCTGACAAGTTTTTACTTCCCTAATAATTCCCAAACAACCACGCCATTTGTGATTCTCATTGAATTGTATAACATCATCTTTTTCAATCATTTTCTTTTACCTCATAAAAGCTTTTAAAAAACTCTTCTCTCTTATTTCTTATAAGTCTATCTTCCGGATAATCTACAATTCTTGCCAATTTTTCTTTACCACATTTATTACAAAATGCTTCATTTAAAATTGGAATCAAAATTATATCATTCATAAAATGTAGATTTTTTAAACATTCATCACACACAGGATCTATTAAATGATTATATTTAATTAAGCTCATAGTATCTAAAATAAAATAACCTATTCCTTTATCATTTCTCTTAAAATCAATCATTATTTTCACCTCGTAAGATTAAATCTATTTGAGTGTTTTTTATATTATTTATTTGAATAATTACATTATTGATACATTCTTTCCACTCATTTATAGCCAATTCTTTAGCTCCATCTCCTCTAGGTGGTAAAAAAGTAAATGCGTTTATATATTCAATCATTTCATCTACAGCTTTATCAAATTGTTTTATTGGTCTTTTCATTCCTAATTTTTTTCTACTCATTTTTAGTACCTACCAATTCACTTATGATTCCATTTATTAGTTCAGCTAATTTATCTCCACAACTATTATTGAATCCTAATTTTTCTTGAATATAAGTACCATCTTTAATAGTATCAGGTACAAAAGCGTAGCTAGTATGGTCTATAATACCAACATATAAATAATTAGCTTTTATTCCTCTTTGAAAACTGCCAAACTTTGATATTCCAAGCATAAATATAATATCTAAGTGAGTGCTATCTTCGTCCGTCCAGCCAATTCCTACAGCGTCATCTTTTTGTAATAGTCTAGCCATTTCTTTATAAGTATTCTTACCATTGATAACTTCATCGTATTTGTTATAATTCATATTTACCACTCCTGTACTTTTTGATGTAAAGTTTCTATTCCGTCATATTCATCAATTACATAATCTAAGTCATCAGGAATTTCAACTATTCTTAATTCACCAAATCTTCCATTAGCTTTATCCCCTAATTCTTCAACAACTTCTATTAGCACCGGATCTTCTCTATGATCTTCTCTTAAATATAAATTATATTTTTCATAATCTTCATTGGAAATATAAGCATAATCTCCAAAATCTTTAGTAAAATAATGATTAAATAAGCTTTCTTTTGTAGCTCTTTTATAAGCAAACTTTTTTTCACTACTTATAAGTTCACTTTCATATTGATATAATGTTAGTCCTTTTTTCTTGGCGTATAACTCATAAGCCTCCTTAGACACATCAAATCCACCATAACATTTATTTAAAATTACTTTTTTCATTTTTCCTCCATATTTTCTACTCGTTTAATGAGCTTAACTAAATCTATACAAAACTTATATAAATCAACCTTACTCATTGTTATCATTTCTTTTTTATTTTCTTTTTTATCTTTAAATACATCTTCTAACATTTGCTTAGTTAAAAGTTCTATTGTGTCATCTAATACTTCTAGATCCATATTATTTTTTCCTTTAGTGAAGGTATGTTGTAACATATCCAACAACACCCTTTATTGAAAACTTGTGTTTTGCCTAAAAATTTAATCCTCTTTTTAAATATCAATATACTTAACTTATCAATATACTTTTCATACATTTCAGCTCTAGCTGGAGTTTCTAAAGTAGATAGTGGTAGTAGTAAACAAAATGATTTTATAAGCCCATCTTCTACTAATTGAAATGTTCTTTTTATAATTTCATTTTGTTGTGAAAAAGGCGGATTGCTAATTAACAAATCACAATTTTCAGGAGGTAAGGTAGTAAAGAAATCATTTCCTAAATCATCAAATATATGTGTAGCTTTATACTTTAAATTCAATTCATCAGCTTTTAATTTAAACTCACTATCATAATTATTAAAAGGAAACCATATCTCTTTAAATGAATCTATTTTTATCAAATCATAAATATTTTCAACCACCCATCTAGGAGTAGCTATGTGATCTTTATTTTGTTCTTTATCAGCTTCATATATTTCTTTGTTGTCACCAATTTCTAGCTGTTCTTGTTTATTCATATACTCCACTTTTGCATTCTTTATCTTCTAAAGTACATACATTATCATAATAGAACTCCCATAGCCATTCATTAGATGATTTCTCAGCTAACCACATTTCATACCATTCACTAGCAATCATTTTTTGTCTTTCAATTTCATTTTCTAGTGTTGCCATTTTTTCTTTCGATTCTTCAATAGTAGCCTCTTTAACTTTTAATTGTTCCTCAGCTGTTTTATCTATTGTTTTTATTCTAAAATTAAATGTTAGAAGTAATATAATAATCATTACTCCAGCTATAATATAACCATAATATTTTTTAAAATTTTCTAAGTATTTTTCCATATTTCTAAACCTCTTCTTCAATTATTCTTTGATGTTGTCTATCAACTTTGTACTTATATTCTTTTTCTAACTCATCTTCCATAAAAGCAATAGTATATTTTAATTGATCTAAACAAATTGTGACATCAGTAATTTCTTCTTTCATATCAGCTAAAAGTTGTAAACTTATATCTCCCTCTAACTCATCGTATTTTCTAAGCCATTTACATAAGTTTTTAGTTAACTCACTCATTTCTTCTATCCATACAGGTATTTGAGCTTTAACTCCATAATGATTGACAATTTCAGTGTTCTTCTTTAAAACTTCTTTAAATTCGTTCATATTATCATCTCCTAATCTTTAACTAAGGTATATTTTTTATATTTATTAGCCCACCCTAGACTATTTTTGCTTTTAACCCATTCATCAGTAATTTTGTAATTTTCTTTTCTTAAAAGATATATAGCGTGTTGTAAGTCAGTTATTCTATAAATTGAATAACATTCCATCGTTGATATGCTCCCATATTTTTTAAGATGATTTAACACAATATCTTTTTGACTTATCTTTCCCATCTTAATAATCCTCAACTTCTAAGACATCTTTCCAATAAGTTATATCCAATCCACACTCACTAGCCATATCTAATAATGTTTCTATTACATCAGCCATTTCTTTTTTATCCATTTTAGAGCTTCCCTCATAGCATTTATAATCACAAAATACTTTATCTCCTACTTGAATCTTTCGTGTCAGTTGAATAGCTCTAAAGCTTTCTCTCAACATAGAAACAGCTTGGGGCTCTACTAATAAATGAGTAAACTTTGCTCCAGCTCTAACTAACGCTTCTAGGTATATGTCCCAATCGTCATTAGATCTATCACCATTTCTAGTCTTATCTATTTCACCTATTAGAGCCCACATATATTTATTTTGTTGTTCCGTTCTTTTATCACGAGCTTTTGATATGGTTATAGAGTATAAATCCTCTTTATTTAAGTCTTGTATTAGATGTTTATAATTTTCTCTTATTGTAAAAGTTATCTCCGTTTCAAAATTTTCATTTTTTCCGGAACGAGAATAATTACCTATTAACTTCATAATGTTTTCCTAGAAAGGTAAATCATCATCACTAATTACTACTTCTTCACCAAAATCTTTGAATGGATCATTTTCTACTTCGCTTGTTTCTTCTTCATCTTGAGTTGGTACATAATCAGGATCGGGTATTCCAGCTCCCTCACTTTGTTTATTATCTAAAAATTCTATATAAGTTGCTGAGATGTATGTTTCATAACCTTTACTACCATCATCTCTATCCCAACTTCTAGTCTTTATTCTTCCAGTAATTCCAACCTTACTTCCTTTATGACAATACTTACTTAGATTTTCAGCTTGTTTACCATAGACATATACTTTTGGAAAGTCAGCTGGTCTTTCTTCTCCATCTTGATTAGTTCCATTGTTGATAGCTATAAATATACTAACAGCTGATAATCCGCTAGCTGTTGCTCTTAATTCTATATCTCTTGTAATTCTACCAATTACATTAACACTATTCATATCCATAAATAACTCATCTCCTATCCCATTATTTTTTCAATTATTTCATTAAGATTTTTTTCTAAATCTCTCAAATTTTTTGTATTTATTTTTATAGTGTCTAATACACAATTATCATTTGCTACTTCACAATCTTCTTGTGGCATACTACCTCTTAGCACTTGTAATATTTTTTCACTTAAAGATAGTGAATTTAAAATCATATCTTTTTGTATTGCTACTTCTTGACATACATTTAATTGTTGTTTTACATTATTTTCCATTTTCATATTCCTCCAAAAATTCATTTAATTTTTTTATCAATAATTCTTTAGGCTTTCTTTTGATTTCCTTTAACACACCAATTCCTTTTTTAGGAAGCCATATAGCGTATAATTTATCAAAAGTTTTTCCCATTGCTAATTCATAATAAGATAATTGCCAGCTTAGATATTCTTCATCTAATTCAGCTGTAGTCTTAATATCACATAGACATATTGCTCCGCTTATATCAGCTATCATATCGAATCTACCAGCATATTTACCTTTATATTGAATCATCATCTCTTGTTCCAAAACATCTATTTTATATCTACCTTTTAACTTTAAATATTGCCTCAAACTAGCTTCTTGAATATAAGATAATTCTTTAGCTTGAATAGTCACATCAAAAGCTTCTTGAATAGACATAGCTTTAATATTAGCTTCATACATCTCTATAGATTCGTGTATCGTAGTTCCATATTGAGCCTTTTTATTTAATATTTTTCTATCAACACCTTTATATTTATCAGGAAATATAAAGTGTAAAATTTCACTAACACTAGGAGTTATTACTCCATTTACTAAATAGATGTGTGGCTCTTCTAAAAAGTCAATCATTACTCAACATCAATAGTTATTGAACTTGATACACTTGAATCTTTAGAATATTCTTCATAGATTTCAGGACATTCTTTTTTAAATCTAGTAGAATCAAATCTCTTTGTTGTATATCCTTTTTTAATCCTAGCTGAGAATCCATCTCTAATAACATTATCTTTTCCTACTGATTCTAAAGCTTCTTTTAGTTGAGCTTTAAAGTCTTTATCCATTAAATCAAATTCTAATTTTACTTTTGCTAATTTTTTATAATTTTCTATAACCTTATCAGGTATAATTATTTCTCCATTTTCAACGATTACTAATTCATTTTTTTCCATCTTTATTTCCTCCTAATCTAATCCATCATAATTATCATCATTTTGTGGAGCTTCTACAGGTGCTTCCACTTTTTGATTTTCTTTTCTTTTTATTAAGCTACTAGCCTCTAGTAATGTAAGTTCAGTTATTTTTACCTTACCTATATGTTTCATTAAAGGTACTAGCTCCTCAGCTGAGTATAATTCTTTAATAAGTTTTACTTGATTTTCTTGGATAGGTAAATCTCCGCCTTTTGGTTGTTCCTTTGTAGCTGGTGTTTTTGTTGTAGTTTTCTTAGTGGCTTTAGTATTCTCTTGAATTTCGTTATTGTCCATACTATCAATAACTTCTCCATCAGTAATTCCAAAAGCATTTAAGTATAAATATCTTTTATAATAAGTATTCAATGCTCCTAGATATTGTATATCTTGCATACTTGGTATTTGTATAAACTCACCGCTTTTATCTTTCATAAAGTTTCCAGCTTTATCTTTTTTATAAACAAGTGGAGTTTCAAATCTTTCAAATGGTATATCGTAAGATTGTGTTTCTTCTCCCTTAATAAGTGTCAATATAGCTTTATCTTCTTCAATCGTAAATTTATCATTGATTCCGTATTGCAACATCAACTCATTTAATCTAGGTAAAAAGTCAGCCAATTCATAATAATCAAATCCAGCAAATTTATTTTTACCTGATTTTTTGATCTTAGAGTTTTGTAAATCAACTCTTATTTGTATAATACTTTCGTTTAAATTTTTATTTTCTTTATTTTCTTCTTTTTCTTTTTTTGCTACAGCTGTTGCCATATTTTTTTTCCTCCTTTAATTTCTTATTTTCGTTTTTTAATCTAGTAATAACTCTATCTTTATATTCAGCTTCACTTTGTAAAGTTTCATATTTAAGTTCTAAAGTGTTATATGCTCTTTTAAGCTTCCAATAATCGAACATCACCATTAACACTTCCCACTTTCTTTGGCTCTTCACCTTTATCAGGTAAAAGAGTATTTACCTTATATCCATACTTTTTCATATCTTCTAATAGCCATTCAGGAATAATTCCTTTACTTAGCCACATAGTAGCTTTCTCATAATTTCTTATAGCGTGATTATCTTCTAATTCTCCATAAGATCCACGCTTGAAATATCCATCATCTAACATAATCTTTAAAATATCGAATGTGTAAGTTTTAGCTTGACTATCACATTTTTCAAGTATGTCAGCAATAGTCGGCATAAATTTAGAAGTTCTAATTATTTCATCAATGGCTTTTAAAACTATTTCAGGTGTATATCCAGTTATTTGATCTTGATACATTTTTATTAAGCCTAATAACATTTCCTCATCTAGTTCTTTAAAATAATATGGATAAGCAATTCTTAGTTTAGCTATAACCCCACTAATCAATTTTGATTGTTCCATTATAAACACCCTCCAAGATTTCCATAGTTTTATCTTTCTTTTGCGGTTTCTTACTAACCACTTTTTGATTCAAGTATTTTTCAAACTTAGTACCAAATAATGTTTCAGGACATAAGTATTTCTCAAATTCAGTTCCTAACCACTCATCATACTTTTTATCAATGACATCTATAAAGTCGTCGAGATGATACCCCTCGTTTAATCGTGCATTTATTTTTTGCTGAGTAGCTTTAGTTGTATATTTAAACTTACTATTTGTTTTCTCATTCAAATAAGAAATAATATTTTTAATAAGTTCTAATTTATTATTTGATAATTGATTATTTGAATTATGATTATTTGATGTATGATTAGTGATATATGATATATGAGTAGTTTGACCCAAATTATCCACTTGGGTTTCTTGGGTTTCATTTTCTATTCCATCATATCCCACTGGGTTTTCTTGGGTTTCTTCCTCTTCTTTTCGAGGTCTTCCACCATTAGCACCATTTTGTCTATTTCTTTCACATATTGCTTGATATTTTTTTTCATTCTCATCAATATATTTTTGAATAGGAATAAAGACAGCATTTAATACACCACTTAATCCACTAACTCCAGTATTTACATATTGAAAAACGCCTTTAATCAATTTTCCAGCTTCTTCATCGGTTAGTTCGTTAAATACATCTTGTTGTGATTTTTTTAATAAAAAATTATCTTTCATACGAATCCTCCCTTTAAGCTGTCTAAATTGTTTACTTTGGAACAAAGTTTTTTATTCATTAAATACCTCCGTTCCTTTGATTTTTATTCTCTTAGATGATATAATCTAAGAGTAAAATGTTTTGTTTTACATTTGATTTATGAGTTCGTCTACAACTTATAAATCTTTTTTTATTTCTTAGATTCTTCAATGATATATTCAAGTATTTCTCCTCCTATCCAAAATGCTAATAGGAATGTTGCTAATCCAAACCAAGTCCAACCAGCCATTCTTCCTGTTATCCAGCTATAGATAGTTAGCATATATACATCGTGAATTACTAAGCCAGCACATACTAATAAAATCAATAATAGTGCTATGTTTTTCCATTTAATCTTTAGTCTTTTTTTAGTCCTTTTCATCTTTTCTTCTCCTTAGTTTTTTATTGTATAGGTGATTTTTATTTTTTCTTGTGATTCATATAACTTAATAAGAAAATGGATCATATCCTCACCTATATTTTTTTTAGTAGTCTTTTCTTTCATATTCAACGCCTATTTCTTCTTATTGTTTATGTCACTTCCATACTTAGCCAGTATCCATAATACAAGAACTATTGTGACACAAATAATAAGTGTTATTTGTACTCCTGTACTCATCTTATTCCTCCTCTTCTAAGTTCTGCATATTGTCATAAAGTCGGTCAAAAAAAAGTTTGAAGTTTAAGTTATATGCACTAAGTATTTTTTCTAAAGTATCAAAACAATTTCCTAAGCCTTTTTCATACTTATATAAAGTATCTTTATTGACATCAGTAATTTCCGATAATTCTTGAATTGTGTAGTCATTATCAATTCTTAACTTTAATAATTCTTTACCAATTCTAACTTTAATTTCGTCTTTCACTTTATCCCTCCTAACAATACCCATTATATTATGACACATTGCAGAAGTCAATACTTTTTCTGCAAAATGTCATAAAAAATATTTACTTTACAGATTTTTTATAGTATAATCAATTTTGTTAGGAGGGATATAATGAATAATTATTTTTCCACTAATATTAAATTTATTAGGGAGCAAAAAGGATTATCTCAAAATAAGTTTGGTGAATTATTAAATGTAAATCAAACTACTATAGCTAGATGGGAAGATGAAAACAGGATACCTACTATTGATAAAGCTATTGATATATCTTTAAAATTAAATATCCCTTTAAATGATTTAGTAGGAAGAGATTTAAGGCTTAAAGAAGAAAAAAAGAAAAAACAACTTTCTCAAGAAGAAGAAAAAGAATTATTAAATGAAACATTAAAAAGAAAAGGATTCTTAGATGAAAATGAAGAACTAAGTGAGGAAAGTTTCAATACTCTTATCAACTTTGCTAAAGCTAATAAACAATTTATAATGAAAGATAATGATAAACAATAAGAATATTCCCCTATAGGAAATATTCTATCAAGATTATATATAGTGTCACATCAACATTCATAGCTTCTAATTCACTATATAGCAAAAATTTTAAGTCCATTATCCGCAATTCCCCCTCTCGGGGCTCTATTATAAAATTAAACATTCTATTATACCAATAATTGGAAATAAAATGTGTTAGCTTGCTTTAAATGGTTATTTTGAAGTATTAAATGGTAAATTTTAACAAAATTGATATAAAAAAAGACAATTCAGGTAAAAAATACGCTAGTTCAGGTATTTTAAATAAATATGAAAGGAAGTGCAAAAATGGTAAAATGTCCTAAATGTGGAAGTGATAATGTTTCCATTCAAGTAGTAAATGAAGTAAAGATGGTAAGAAAACATCACGGAATATTATATTGGATCACTATTGGTTGGATTATATCGTTATTTAAGTGGTTATTTCTTACTCTACCAGCTTTAATATTTAAAGTGTTTGGTATTGGCAAAAAATATAAAACAATCAATATAGAGCATAAAAAAGCTGTATGTCAAACTTGTGGTAAAGTTTGGGAAGTTAAATAAAAAAAAGACGCCTAGAGGTGCAACTCTAAGCGTTGAATATGAAAAACCCATAGACTACTAAATCTTAAACAAAAATAGAACTGACTAAAGAACTATAATTGATAGGCTTTTCGTGTTTAATTATATCACGAAAAGCGGTGAAAACGCAATAACAGGGAGTGATATAATTGAAAAAAATTATAAATGAAATTAAAAAAGTAATAAGAGTTGTTTTATATATTAGAGTATCCACCGAAGAACAAGCTAAACACGGATATTCTATTGAATCACAAAAAGCAAGACTTATAGAATATGCAAAGGAAAAAGGATACCAAGTTGTAGATATTTATATCGACGAGGGAAAATCAGCTAGAACAAAATTATCCAATAGAAAAGAATTATTAAGACTTTTAGCTGATGTTGAAAATGATAAGTTTGATAGAATAATAATATGGCGTCTTGATAGATGGTTTAGAAATGTTGCTGACTTTTATAGAGTTCAAGATATTCTTGATAAATATGAAGTTGATTGGGAATGTACTGATGAAGACTATAACACAACTACATCTAACGGACGACTTTACTTGAATATTAAATTATCTATAGCTCAAAACGAATCCGATCAAACCTCCGATAGAATAAAATTTAATTTTGAAAATATGGTTAAAAATAAAAGACCTATATCAGGAGCTTTACCTATTGGCTATATGGTTGCTGGAGAAAAAAAAGACAAAAGAGTTGTAAAAGATCCTAACTTAGAACAAATGGCTATTGATATGTTTGATAAGTACGAGGAAACACTATCATTAAGAGCTACTACAGACTATCTTAATCAAAATTACCCACAACGCCCTATTAGATATGAATGTGTAAAAAAGTTTTTAAAGAATACTTTATATTATGGTTGTTATCGTGGCGTGGAAGATTATTGTGAGCCTTATATAACTAAAGAAAGACATAAAAAAATATATGACTTAATTATGAAAAATCATAAAAAAAATAATAAATCTACTCACCTATTTATATTTAGCGGTTTAATAAGATGTTATGATTGTAAAACTAGAATGAGTGGATCTACAGCAAGAAGAAAACACGCTGATGGGGAAATAATAAAATACGGGACTTATAAATGCTGTCGTCATTTTCTAGATTGTCAATGTTCTAATAATCATACTATAAATGAAAATAAATTAGAAAATTGGCTATTGGAGAATTTTATTAAAGAATTAAATAATTATACAATCAAAGTAGAAGAAATAGAAGAAAAACAAATTGTAAAAAATAATAAGAAAAAATTAGAAGACTTAAACTCAAGATTAGATAGATTAAATGATTTATATATTGATGGTAGAATAACTAAAGAAAAGTATGATAAGGAATATTTAGATATTCAAAGTAAAATTAAAGAACATAAAAAAGATAATAATATAAATAAAACTAGAGATTTATCTAAATACAAAAAAATTCTTAACAATAATAATATTTTAGATTTATATTCAAAGCTAACCCCTGAGAATAAAAGAAAATTTTGGTTTGAATATATTGATTATATAATGCAAGATGAAGAAAAAGACTTCGTTATATTTTTTAAATAATTGAGTGCGTAATCATACCCCTCCATGAGTCAAAATAAGATAATCCAAAGAATGGATACCAATAGAACGCAAGTATGGAATCAAAACAGATTCACTGATGGAATATTCTTTCTTCTTCTGTTGCCAAGATTCTTGATTATAAGACATAATACCACCAGTATCGATTAAAATATTACCTTGATTATGTGGTAATGTAAGTAAGAGAGAATCCCCCTGTCCCACATCTAACATGGTCAATGTTGAATTGGGATTCCATACTGTAATATGATAATGGATGAACAATAACAGAATTAAAAAGAAAAATGGCATATATCTCTTTTTGAAAAAAGAATATAAAGCATAAACAATCACAATATAATATCCTACTATAATTGGTAAGGAAATTGCTGAAAAGGAAAATTGCAACAGTGTAATTTGATTTCCTAAGCGCATGCACCCATTTAAGATCCAAAGTAAGATATCAAGTAGTGGGTTTAAAAATGGAAAAACTAAACATATAACACATACCGGAAATAGCAAAAGTGATACAAAAGGAACAAAAAATAAATTCCAAATTGGCGTTAGAAAGTTCACTTGAAAAAAATTACGAATTAGAATAGGTACACCCATCCAAAAAGCAATCCAAGAGGTTTGAAATAGTTGTTTGAAGTAGCTTTGCTTTTTCTGATACTTGCCAAAATATAGTAGAGAAAAACTAATCAAAAAACTAAACACAAATCCCAAATGATAACAATAAAAAGGGTTGTAGAAAAGCATACCAATGAGAATAAGCAACAAAAGAAAAAGAGAAGAAATCTTCCACTTACACAGTCTTTTTATTTGTAAAAGTAAAAAGAAACAACTTGCTCTTACAATGGAGGGTGAAAAACTAGTAAGGAAGCAATAAAATGACAAAAAAATTGTTAGAACAATCAAGTGAAGGCGCTCTTTCTTGGTAACCTTTTTTAGAATCCAAAGAGTCATTCCTACGAAAAGATGAATGTGCATACCTGAAATGGCAAACAAATGACTAATGCCAAGAAAACTTGTTTCTTCTTTCCATGTCGCATCTATTCCACTTGAATCCCCTAACAACAAATACTTCAAATAGATTGCATTTTCCATTTTATCCATTTGTTGGAATAGTTTTTCTTTCCATGAAAGTAGTATACTCTGGTTTTCACGGGTTCGCGTAATTTTATCTCCTTCTAGTATCCAAAATGTTTTTTTCGATTTCAAATAATTTTGATAATTGAATAAATGAAAATTACGATTGCGAGAAGGTTGTTTCAATACACCGATTACTTCTATTTGATTTCCTAAATGGTACTGTTCAGTAAAGTTTAATTTTTCTTGCTCCTCCTTAAAATAATATTGAACCATGATTTTTTCTTTTGCTTGTAGTTCTATCTTAAGTTGATTCCCATCTATCCGATAGGATAATATCGTTCCTGTTATACTTGTTTCATTTCCTGAATAACTTGATTTCAAAAAAACAATTCGAACACATAAGAGCATTAAAATTAAGATAAAAAGTATACTATATCGCAATATAGTCCTTGAGTTTTTCAAAGATCTTTTCTCCTATTCCTTTAATCTCTTTTAATTCTTCAATTGATTCAAATTGTTTTTGATCACGATATTCCATGATAATTTTCGCTTTACTTGCACCAATTCCAGGTAACGTTTCTAATTCTTCTTGAGTTGCTGTATTCAAAGAAATTTTATCTGATATACTAGTATCTGTTGGCTGTTGTGTAATACAAGCATCATTGACTGTATCAGGACAATTACAATCTGGTTCTAGATAGACATATTCAATTTTTGTTTGTGCATTTTGATATGCCACAATTTCTTCCTTAGTATAGATAATAATAACCATCTCGTCTGTTACACGTTTACTCAAATTAATACGAGATAGATCTGCATTTTCTAATACACCACCTGCCTGATAAATAACATCGGCAACACGTGTTCCCTCGCGCATCTCATAGACTCCAGGAGTTGCAACAGCTCCCTTAATATCAACTCGGATGGTATCCAATACAGGATCAGGTGTAACTGGTTCCAATTCTATCATTGAATCTGTTACGATTGGTTCTTCAGTAGCCCCACTACTTGCCTTGGATTTTGGTAATAAAAGAACTAAAGACAAAAGAAATACGCAAAAACATGCTAGTCCAATGGACACTTCTTTTCGGTAATAACAAAGATACTTTCTTATTTTTTGACTCATAATTCACCTCCTCACTAATAACATAGTGAGAAAATGGTCAATTTCCTTTTTATTTTGAAAAAGAAAAGAAATCTTTTTTCAAGATTTCAATTTTTATATAATGATAGTATTGGATGTTGAGCGCTATACATTTAAATTTTCTATTTGTTTTTTTGTTAATCCTGTTATTTTAGAAATAATAGAAGTATCTATATTTTCTTCTAACATATTCTTAGCAATTTCTAATTTCTCGTCTAATTTTCCCTGTTCTAATCCAATATCAATTCCTTCACCATATCCAACAGTGTGTCCCTCATCATAAGAAATGTGTTTTTCCGTATTGAGTATCATCTCTGCATCCTCTTCTGGAGTAATCCAACTGGTAAATGCATCTCTATCATTCAATTCTTCTACTTTCTTTGTATATTCTTCCATATATTTGTCTCCTTTGGCTATTTCATTGAGTGATATTCTATCAAGTCCTAACATAATAAGATATTTGTATTCTTCTATTTTTTCCTGTTTTTAGAATACCAAAAATTAGTTATCCTGTCCATATTGTATTCTATGATTTTCATATTTTCTATATACAAATAGCCATCTTCATCCATAACATAATAAGTTCTTTTTTCTAATTCATCTTTTTTACCATAGGATAAATCAATATGCACAAATTCACTTGTTAAATCAAATTCTTTTCCTTTTCTTGTATTTTTGGAATATAAATTGGTAAAGAAACAAAAGTTCCGAATATGAAGATAATTCTTATGACTTTGATTTAATTCAATATGAATGTATTTATTCTTCGACTTTACTAATAAATCTACTGTTTTCTTTCGTTCCCCTACATTATTTACACTCAATTCATTCTGTAGAAACTCTATTTCATCAATTTCTATTTTTAAAATATGTTCTAGGAATGTTTTTAACATATGGGGGTTATTCTCATCACAGATAATGGTTTTAAATACGATATCATAACATCCATTATAAAACTTTTTCAAATTATCACATCACTATTAACATAGTGAGTCTTTTCTTCATTTCCTTTTAAAACATCAAAAAAAAATGGAATTAAATCCATTTTGTAATTTTAGTAGACTTGATTTCATCTTTAATATAATCATGATATAGCGCTATCACATCCGTTATATCTCCAAAAGGAATACTCGTATCTTTTCGGTAATAATTCTGTACAAACCGGTAAAAACTAGAAGATGTAACATACACATACATCACTTGATCCAGTTGTTTTGCCATATGAAGTTGTTTTGCATCCTCACCATCAATTTGAAATAAGTATTCTTGATAAGTGGAAATCAATTTTTCTGTAATATCATCATATGTCTTATAATGAAAATTTAAAATGCTATCATAATGTTTACAACATACAAGTACTGCTTCTATTTGTCCTTGCATGAAACACCTCTTTAATGAAATAAACGAATAATATCATGATAAGTAATAAATACCATTAAAATCATGAGCAACATAAAACCAATACTATGAACCATATTTTCTACCTTTGGACTCACACGACTTCCTTTGATTTTTTCAATGATTAAAAATAATAATCTTCCCCCATCAAAAGCAGGCAATGGAATAAAATTAATAAATCCCACATTAATACATAAATAAGCGATTAAGTAAAGCAAATTGAGGAATCCCGTTTTTGCAGTTTCTCCAACAATATTGAATATTCCAACCGGCCCTGCTAAATTATCTAGACTAAGTTTTCCTGTGAACAGATATCCAATAATGAGAGTCATTTGTTCTACTAAACTACCCGTTTTCGTAAAGACATATTGAATTGCTGGTAAAAAGCCATGTTTGATATCATTACTTAATGTGAATCCATATCGGTATACACCATCTTCTTCTATGAAAATAGGATTTACCGATACTGTTTCTACCTCTCCGTTCGTATGTTTCACTGTTATTTGCAATGTTTTTCCTGTATGAATCTGTAACTCTAGTAATAAACGGTCCATTGAACTTATTTTTTTACCATTAATTTTAGTAACCAAATCCCCTGATGTAATCTCCGTATCAGCAATCGGATAATCTGCCTCTAGAGTATCAATATAAGGTTTAGAAATTGGTGCTCCATTAAAAAGTGCAACGACAAATAAAAGAATAATCGCAAGTAAAAAATTAAATAATACTCCTGCAATAATCGTCATAAAACGTTGCAACCAAGGTTTATTACACATTTGCTTGTCTGTAGGAATGGAAGCATCTGCTTCTAAATCTTCTCCTGCCATACTGACAAATCCACCAATTGGAAATAACCGAATCGCATAAACTGTTTCATCATTTTTTCGTTTGAAATGGAAGATACGTGGACCCATTCCCAAAGAAAATTCATATACATAAATACCTGCTTTTTTCGCAAACAAGAAGTGTCCAAATTCATGGACCATAATGGTTACACCTAAAACAAATATAAAATAAATTAGTGTCATAAAAGCCTCTTTTCTATAAAATGGATAGGAAAAAAACAAATCCGAGTACTACAAATAGGATACTATCCATACGATCTAAAATACCACCATGTCCTGGCATAATATTGGAAAAATCTTTTTTATGGTAATAACGTTTGATTGCTGAAAAAACCAAATCTCCAAACTGTCCTAAAATAGATAAAAATAGAGTCATTGGTAATAGGATTGAAAATGATAAAGAAGAATCAATTACAGTATGGTAAAATATAGTAGCTACTAATACACCAAAAAAGGTTCCACCAATCGTTCCTTCCCATGTTTTATTTGGCGAAATGGATGTCAATAATTTATGTTTTCCAATCAATCTACCTACAATAAAAGCATATGTATCTGTAATAGTTGTTATTAAAAACAAATAAAATAGCATATTCATTTGATACTGTCTTAACGCAATTAAAAAAGAAAAACTAGTACCTAGAAAGAAAATACCACCAATTAAATAAAAGGCATCATGAATACTATAAATATCGGATTCATGATATAAAACGGTAGGAATCAAAAATACCAAAAAGAGTCCCGCAATCACACGATAATCCATGGTAAACAATAAGGTATTAGAAGACAAATTACATAAAACAATAAGTGTTAATACAATATAAGAAATAAATCCAATAAACATGGGCAATTCTTTTTTGGTTTCTAACATTCGTAAAAATTCCCATAAACCAATCATTGATAATAGATAAATCATAATGGTAAAAGGCATACCCCCAATGAAATAAATAGGTACAATGATAAGAAGGGCAATAATGGCACTAAGGGTTCTTTGAATCATGATTTTCACCTCCAAATTTTCTAATTCTTTTATTATATTCTAAAATAGCATCATCAAATTGTTGTTCATCAAAATCTGGGAAAAAGGTATCTGTAAAATAAAATTCTGCATAGGACATTTGCCAAAGCATGAAATTACTGATACGCTCTTCTCCACTGGTACGAATGAGAAAATCAATCGGCGCTAAATCTTGATATAGGTAATGTTCAAACATTGTTTCATCGAGTTTTTCAAATTCTACTTTATTTTGAAATACATCCTCACATATTTTTTTACAAGCATCTATAATTTCGGCATGTCCACCATAGTTTAAACAAATATTTAAAATACCACCTGTATTTTCTTTGGTATCTTCTACTACTTTTTGCATAGATTTCCATACTTTACTGGGTAAAGGTTCTTTTCTTCCCGAAAAAACAATTCGAATATTTTTATCTTTATAAAATGAGAATTCATTTTCAAATGCGTGAATAAATAAACGCATTAAATAATCTACTTCTTTCTTGCTTCTTTTAAAATTCTCAGTAGAAAAAGCAAAAATGCTTAAAATTTGAACCCCTTTTTGAAAAATAGACTCACTTAAACTTTTGATACAATCCATTCCTGCACGATGTCCATCGCTACTAGATAAATTATGTTCTTTTGCCCATCTTCGATTACCATCCATAATAATCGCGACATGGGTAGGAATTTTTAAATTGGAATCATCCATCTTATTACCCCACAATTCTATTTCTATTATAGTATAAAATAGTACGATATACAAGAAAAATTAGAACCAAATAGCTCTAATTTTCTGCTTCTTCCAACATATTTACAATTAAAATTCCATAACCTCTATTAGGAGCATCGACAACGACATGTGTAACTGCACCTACAATATAATCTCCCTGTATAATTGTAGATCCACTCATTCCTTGTACAACACCACCTGTTTTCTCTAATAAATCTTTATCTGTAATTTCAAATAAGATATTTTTCGTTTTTTGACTGGTATTATTATTTACCTTTAAAATTTGAATATCATATTCACCGATTTCATTCCCAGATATTACAGTTAACAATTTGGCTTCTCCTAGTTTTACATCCTCAGGAGCTGCTACTTTATATAATTTTTTATTCGGAATTTCACTTGTAAAAGTTCCGAAAATGCCACTTTCAGTATTTTCTAGAATGGTACCATTTTGACTTGTCATATCAAATTTGGCATTCTTACTACCTGGAGTTCCTTCTTCACTACGGTCAATTCCCGTAACAGCCGCATCAAAGATTTTTCCATCTTTTACTTCTAAAATTTTTCCAGTATTCTTTTCTGTAATTTCATGTCCTAAAGCACCAAAAAGTTTTGTGTTAGGGTCAATAAAACTGAGTGTTCCAATACCTGTAATACTATCTTTTACATATAAACCTGTTTTAAAGACATCGTCTTCCTTTACAATGTTTAAAGTGGTATTTCCTGTTTTGTTTGCTCTTTCGTAAGTTACTTTTAAAGAAAGTGTTTCTGCCTGATTGATTTTAGCAATCATATCATTGATATCCCCGACATCTTCTTCATTGATTTTTACGATTTTATCACCTAACATGAGTCCTGCATCACTGGCAGGATATGTGCCATTTACTTCATAAACACCGACAACTAAAATACCTTTTGAATGAATCTGAATTCCGATGTTTTCCCCACCAGGAATCAAATATTCTGAATAAGCAAAGACTTGAAATGGCATAATAAATAATGAAAGAAGTAATAATGTTGCTGATTTTTTAAATTTTTTAAAAATCATTTTTACATCTCCTTCTTTGGCAGACTACATTATTATTATGTATGCTAATATCTTTTTTAGACATGAAAAAATACCCAATAAGGTATTAATTGTCAACTGGTTCAAAATCCTCTGTTTCTCCATTTTCCAAAACCATTTTACTCACTTGTGATTCAATATTTTTTAGTTTTTCATCGCATTCTTTCACAAGTTGCATTGCCATTGTATATTTGGAAATGGATTCATCTAAGTCAATTTCTCCTGTTTCTAATGCATTAATAATTTCTTCTAATTCTTTCATGTTTTCTTCAAATTTTTTTTCTTTTGCCATGTTATCCTCCTATTATATCTTCTACACTCGCAGAAATTTCTCCATCTGTCAGTTTGATTTGAATGAAATCCCCTTTTTGAAGAGATTTTACACTCCGCAATAAAGTTTCATTGTGATATGTAATTGCATATCCTCTTTTTAATACACTAAGTGGATTTAATAGTTCTAATTTTTCAATGGTATTTTTTAATTGTATTTGATAAGATTCATAAAGTTGTTTTGGATTACAAAGAATATAGTGATTTTGCATTTGTTTGAGTAATGTTCTTTTATTTTCCAATTTAGTTTGCATGGTACGAATTAGTTTTTCATATACCATATCAAATTTTTGTTTTTTATTTTCAAAAAGTAACATTGGATTTTTAATTACAAATGAACTCTTAAAACTTTCTAAATAAAGACTCATCATTTTGACTTTTTTCATGATACTTTCATTCAGACGAATATGGTATTGACTTAAGATATGTTTTAAATCGACTAAATTAGGAACTGCTAGTTCTGCTGCTCCTGTTGGGGTTGGCGCTCTTAAATCTGCTACAAAATCTGCGATTGTATAATCTATCTCATGTCCCACTGCACTAATGATTGGAATTTTAGATGCAAAAATGGTACGTGCGACCTCTTCATCATTGAAACAATTCAAATCTTCAAATGCTCCACCACCACGACCTACAATTAAAACATCCAAGTCATATATACTCGCTTGATTGATTTTTTTGACAATATCCGCTGCAGCATTTTCTCCTTGCACCAAACAAGGAAATAAATAGGTCTCACATAATGGAAAACGTCTTCTAATAGTAGAAATAATATCTCTTACAGCTGCTCCAGTGGATGCTGTTACAATACCAATTCGTTCTGGAATTTTTGGAATTTCTTTTTTATATTTTGGATCAAATAATCCCTCTGCTTCTAATTTCTTTTTTAATTTTTCAAAAGCAACATATAAATTTCCAATCCCATCTTCAATTAAATCTTCTACATATATTTGATAGTTTCCAGTTGCTTCATAAACACTGACAGAACCGGTTATCAATACTTTCATTCCTTCTGTTGGAATAAAGTTTAATTTAGATGCATGTGTACGAAACATAATGGCATTGATTTTACTATTTTCGTCTTTGATGGAAAAGTAGAAATGACCTGTCGTATGGGATTTAAAATTCGATATTTCTCCACGCAAGAAAACTTTACGTAGATTAGAATCACTATCAAATTTATATTTTAGATATCTGGTAAGGGCTGTAACTGTTAAATACTTATCATCCATAAATTCTCCTATTTATTATGGTATACTTTATCAAGTACACTATTAATCATTTTGCGAACGCTATCATCGCTGTATAGTTTTGCAAGTTCTATTGCTTCATTGATACAAACGATATCTGGGGTATCGGTATATAATAGTTCATAAATTCCCATTCTTAAAATAGCAGAATCCGTATTGCCCAAGCGATCAATCGTCCATCCTTCTAAATATTGATTGGCAATCGCATCAATATCACTTTTATAAGTAATTACTCCATACACTATTTCTTTCACAAATTCACTATCAATTTCAACCACTTCTTTTATAATAGAATCAATGTCATAAGTCATTTTATTATTTTGATATACATTGATTTGATATAAGATTGTCATTATTTTTTTTCTAAGTTCACTACGATTTCGTTGTTCCATATTGCTCACCTTTATTCATTTTAACATAAAAATATGATAAAAGCTATACTCTTTCATTTATTATAATTATAGGTTGTTTCATGTTACATAAGATGCACCACAGCAATATTTTTCTAAGTTCTTTATCCCCATTTAGTATTTAAGAACAAAATCTAAAAAAAGGAGAAACCCGTATACAAGTTTCTCAAATGGATAGGCTGATATGTTCCTCAAATAAAATTCTTCACAATGCTATCCCTATTTAATAATATGCTACATTTAGCTTTTTTTATGTAAAATTGATTCAATAAATTTTTCAATTTTAATTTTTATTATATCAAGTTCAGTGTCTGAAATAACTGTTTGAACATTTGTTTCTGGATATTCATAAATTTCTCTTACACGATTGATTGAAATAACTCTTAATTGGTCAATCAACACAATTGAGTCAGTCTCACCTAAGTAATATGTATGTGGGTATTTTAGTTTTAAATAATTTCTGTTTTGAAAATCTTCTAATGTCTTAAAATGTTTTTCCTTAGGGCTTGTCATCGGAATACAAAATACCATATTATCATTATTTTTTATATTAAAAATATAGTAATTTTTATTTGTTCTTTTATAAGTTCTTAAATGTCGTTATAATCTTTATTTAGAAGTGTTTATGTTATTTTTAATTTTAGAAGATAATCATATATATTTTTATAATTTCTTATATTTTTGTTTTCAAAAGTAGTAAAATGGTAGTAAATTTTTAACACTTATTTTGTATTATTAATTTTAAATATCTATGCAATGCCATAGTATCAAAAAAACATTTATGAGCGAGACTAGTGGCATAGCCACTTAAGTCTTCGCCATAATAAGGTATAGTATTACCCTTAT
>ERZ777305.1619-NODE-1619-length-24829-cov-58.785420_pt1 | contig 24829 bp, 25 predicted proteins | sample MGYA00374965_ERZ777305 | MGnify/ENA primary metagenome ERZ777305 (study PRJEB29328, sample SAMD00013331) | mouse gut metagenome | study: EMG produced TPA metagenomics assembly of the Metagenome analysis of fecal microbiota from mouse which was promoted... | reverse complement strand
CCGACTTATACCCCAAAATTCGATGTTTTCAAATTTTTGTCATGTACTTAACCGCCGACGTTATATTTCTGATGCGACGGAGAATTGCCGAAATAGTCAATGAAGTTCCAATTTTGCGAAGTGGCAAAGTAGAACATCAAGCTGTTCTTATCGTTTAGTTGCCAGTAAAGTCGCGGGCTTAACTGCAAGCTATGCACATCTTCGGAAGCATTGTTGGTAATGGATAACGCATCACCTGTGGAATAGAAAGAATTGGATTTGTTCTTGCCATAAGTATAAACTGCTTCTGTTTCAAATGAAAATTTCGGAGAGAAAGTAAAGAAGAAATTACCGTTATAAGTGAGTGCCCAGTTATGGCTTGAAGTCAGCGACGCAGCTGTTGTGGGTGAAAACAATTCGGAGGAATAAAACAGCGAATTAACAGCGTCGTTGTGCGGAACATTCGTGAGGCTATAAGAGATGCGGTTGGATATTCTTGCTTTTTCGCTATTATACAACGCGCGAAGGGCAAAATCGTTACTATTGTTGCGATATAATGATGAATTGGTTTCAGAAGTTCGCTCAATGGTCTGCGGTCCGGCTCCATGCAGGTTATCAAAGCGGAATATTTCAGTGGAGCTTACCCCTCCATGTCGGTTTGTAAGATATATTTCATCAGCGTATAAGTCGAAAATCATCGACTTGTAAGCCATTTTGGAATAAACCTCACCCTCTGTACGGTTGACACCAAACCATTTATTAGCAGTAACCTTTGTATATCCGCCCCATTCGTACTTCTGCATTATGAAGTTGATTGCGTAATGAGCACCTTGAAATCGCGGGTCGGTCGGGTGCAGATAATACTCTACCTTTTTCACATCCTGTGTCCTCATGCCCTGCAGGTCCTGTGTGGTGGCAGGCAAGAAATCAATGAATATAGACACACCTTGCCCCGAAGCAGTCTTGACCGCTTGGCTTATCGGATCAACCTCAATTTGAGGGATTGCCATCTGACTCAAAAGAGAGATAGCATCGGCAGCGGCGTTCTTCTGCCGAGCCATAGGAATATAGGTGGAAATATTCGATGAAGTCCGTTGGTTAGATGCCTCCACCACCACTTCGTTAAGTTCCTGTGTCTTGATACTATCGGTTGCGTTTGATTGAGCCGCTGCAAATAAAGGCGTAATCGCAAAAGACGACAATAATACTATGTGTCTGATTTCTGTCATATGATTGTTATTGAAACATGGTTGCCCATGTCTATTTTGATTGAACTAAGGTTATCTCTTGTCGAGATTTACCGTCATAAAGATAGAGGTATAATTTCCTTTCTTTGTTTGTCTTGTTAGGTTCAGCAATTACGACAAGTTTATATTCTGCTGAATAGTATTTGACGGTAAGCCAGTCAGTAGTGGCTTCCAAACAGTCTTTGCCCTCAATAAAAGCACCGCTATTATTGCCATCACCGTTATAATTAAGCAGCTCAATTTGTTGAATAAACGGAGGCATTTCATTTGTGCCCTTAATGTCAACGGATTCTCCATCAGCGGATATTTCTATTTTGGAAGGGAATCCGAAGTCCTCTTCTTCCTCGCAAGAAAAGAATAAGAGCGAGAATATAAGTAATATATATCGGAGTAGTTTCATTGTTCGATTTACTTTTTGAATATTACATCTTTATAGCCACCCAAAAGGAAGGCATTTTTATTCTCGGGTTCAAGATTATCATAGTCTGTATTGACCCATGATTGTTTGATATGTAGTTCTTTTTTGGTGAGTTTAACGACATCATAAACAGCAAACGTGTCGTGTACTAATTCATCTTCTGAATTAGTGATGTATCCTGAAATAGTCATTGATTTGTTTTCTTCAGAAAGCACATAATCATACTTTGTAGATGAATCTCCTGCCATTACATCATAAACTCTAATGTCAAGTTCTCCAGATGTGTTAAAAGACCATTCTATAAAGCCTTCGGTTTGCAATCCTTCGGGGTACTGCTTTGTCCATGTGCCGACTATATTATCGAGCACTACCGGTTCGTCTTCATCGTTACAAGCTGTCATAAACAGACAAGTGATGAACAATAGAGTAATAAGTAGTTTGTTCATATTTTATTTTGATTTTAGAAGTGAAGGTACTTGGCATGAACCTCATTATTCTTGGATTATTTCTACTTTCTGCATTTGCCCATTGAGCATGAAAGTCAGATAGCAGTTTTCAAAGGTCTTGAATTTCTTAAAGCTCGCAGAGATGGTTAGTTTTTCACCAGTAAGAGTCGTTTTCAGTTCTTTGCATTCAAAGGCTTTCCCTGAGTTGTGAAAGACAACGTCTTGAAGATGCGGCATTGTAGGTACCGAGTCGACTTCGACAATCACAGTTGTTTTGTTGCTAAAATTATCGAGTGACTTAAATACAGGAGCGGCAGTGGCCATAATGATAATGCCAATTACCAAAAAAATTGATAGGATGAATCTTTTCATATATCATGCCAATCTCCACTGGCTCAAAGGAGAGATTCGTTATTAAAAGAAAACGTGAGCCAACTATGCCACGTCTTAGTTTGTAGGTCGTAGGAAACCTTTGATGCAGATGTAACAATAGTGACCCACGCTATATGCGTGAGAACCACTATGCTATCCCTTGCATCGGTTTCTGAATTTCCTACGTTCACAAACTACAAGATAAGCATAACGCTTCTTATTTTTCCAAAATGTCGTGCAAGCGCTTGGCTTGCAATGGCAAAGTTACAAATAATATTTGGTGTGGAGAAATTTATCCGTGATAAAACATATTATTATAATGGGATTTATGGTCAGATGGTTAGAACATTACTGTTGACTTAGCTGATTTTGAGCATGGCTCAAATTTTGGTTTTGTCGGGCTTTATATATGCCCAATAAACCAAACATAACTAATATGTGGGAGGGTGAAAAGAAAAATCCCAGCGAAGTTATATTCTGTGAACGGACAAGGTTTTCATATCTCATGGATTTGTAGTAACTTTGCAGTATGGAGCAACTGCAAAAGGCATATTCAATATTTTGCGATGAGAGTTGTTATCTGCAATTTGATAACAGCGACATTATGTGCATTGGGGCAATAATTGTGCCTGATGCAGACCTTGATGCTTATAAGGTCGAACTTAAACGCATAAAACGCAAATATGGCATCCTCCATGAATTGAAATGGAATACTGTAAGCCGCACGCATCTTGCCATGTATGACGAGATTATGCGTTTGTTTTTTGAGTCATCAATGGTATTCCGCAGTGTGCTTATCAAGAACAAGTCGAATATTCAGGCTCATTCTTTGGAGCGTGATGAGTATAACCAGTTCTATTATTCAGTCATTGAACGTCTTATCCGGTTTTCTATCCGGCATAATTCCGACAGTGCCAATTCTTACCGAATTTTCCTTGACCTTAAAGACAATAACGGTAAAATCAAACTTGCCTCAATACACAGTGAACTGACAAACATGATAGGGACGAACGATAAAATACATTCGTTGCAGAATATCCGTTCACATGAATCGCAGTTTATCCAGCTTGCTGATATTATAATCGGGGCTATTACATACAGGGCAAGAGGTCTGAATGGAAGCGAGGCAAAATCCCACATTGTAAGACTTATCGAAGAATTGTCGGGTTACCATCTTGATGAAGGGACTGAGCCGGGAGATGACAAGTTCGCGATTTACGATTTTCAACCGAAGAAAAGAAATGGCTGATAACGATATACTCGGAATGTTGCAGCCATATTTTGATTGCGAATTGTCGGTTGATGACAAGGACAAGATATTAGAGCTGCATGAGAGATTCAAGGATGATGTCTTAATCCAGAAGGTAAATCTTGATGGTGCCGAATTGATAATAAAGCCTTATCCATACAATCGCTCACATAAGGATGGGTTGCCCGATTGGTTTGACGGACTGCTTGAGAAGTTCGTCCATGTCATAACGCGGGATGCCAAAGAGGATAGGCGTAAAACAGCAAAAACGGTGAGAGAGTTTCGCTCAGAGCGAGCTGTGCGCGTCCATTGGATAAAGCCCATTTTAGAGAACGCCTCCGACAAACGTATCACGCGGTTCAGATATATTGAAAATTCCGGTCGGGAACGCGAATACTTTTGGTATCGCGCAAAAGGCTATATGGTTGTCGTGGAATATATAAATCCAAATTTTGCTTTAATTACCGGCTTCTGTGTTGACCAGTCCAATCACGCATACTATATGCGTAAGCTTCAGAACAAGGCATAAAAAAACCGCATTTACGGTAATGCGGCCAACCAAGTCTTTCGTTCTTCGATCGATGACGGTGCAAAGTTAGCGATTTTTTCTAACTCTACAAAACCAAAACAGCCAATAGGCTAAGAAAGTTCAAAATTTTATCGTCATCCAATAACTGCGACGGGCTGTCGCAGTATTTCTGCTCATTCTGATAGCTGCGCCATATTCTTCGATGCACCTTCGGAGTAGTGTAATTATAGAACTCTTACGTCACGCTTCCAAATCTAAGATTTTATGGCACATTTGGAAGCTTGATGAAATGGAGGGGTATGATAATCGTAGATAACGAAATTCCACGAGAGTGCCAAATCGCATACTTTTTATGCACATTTGGCACCGTGATGGATGTTATAAGTCGGATTGGTTTAGTTCGGGCTTTATATATGCCCGATAAACTAAACCTGCACATACGACTGGGCAAAAGAAAAAATATCTTAATCCACTTCATCGGGAACTGACTTATGCAAGACGCACAAGTCGGGATACAGGTCGGACATCAATACCTTTAGAACACTTCTTCTTTTGCACCGTTGACTATTGCGTCTATCTCATCGGCGATTTCATCTGATGAGAGTTTGATGTAGTCCATAAAGGTTTTTTGCGTTTTGTGTCCGCTGACGTGCATCATCTGAACGATGGTGAATTTGTGGGAGAGATACATATTGGTAATGCCACTGCGCCGGGCGGTATGGGTGGTGACGCAATCATAGCGAGGCATCATCACTTCCCCTTTGTCGTTGCGTTCTACCGTCAGTTCTCCGGTTTTCTCCTTTCCCTTCTGCTTCATCGTGAGCTTTGTCGGCACCTTGACTGCAAGTGTCGGCACCGTATCGGACAGGTCTTTCAGTATCTCTTTGATGTAGCGGTTAAGAATCTGGTCAACCACCGATGGCAGATGATATTCGTATTTCTTGCAGATGGCTTCGAGGTTGGGATTCATTATCGGAATCTTCACCTCGTTGCGTGTCTTTTGCTGGACAAGACGGATAATCGGTGTGCCTTTCGCCGTTGTCGTGAAGTCCTCAGGCTGGATATTGTTGTAGTCGCTGACACGCTGACAGGTATAGCAACCAACGAGGAAAATATCGCGTACTTGGTCTTTAAGTCCCGTCAGCTCCATTTCCGCTAATGCCTGCAACTCTGTTTCGGTAAGATAGATTTCGACAGCCTTGTCGCTTTCCTCAACCTTACGTTTGGAGAAACAGCTCAATGCGCGGTCGTTGTTATGCAGTCCGTCCTCGTATGCGTAGCCCACCATAGCGCGGAATGATACAAGATACTTGTTGACCGAACTGCCCATGTAGTCGAGCTTCTGAAGGTGGTCGAGAAACTTCGTCACCAACGAGCGGTCAACATCTGCCCATGTCAGTTTGTGGCGCGGATCAAATCCCTTGAACAGTTTTCTAAAACTGCTCCAAGCCTTGCAACTCCCGGCTGTGTATCGGTTATTGCCATTGAGCCGTTTGCCGGATTTAATTTCCTCGACAAACCGGTCAAGGAAATTCCAGATGTTTGCCCGCTCGGATTCTGCGGCAATGCGAGCTTTCTCCGCTTCTTCCTGTTGTTGGCGTTCTTCTTTTTCCTTAGCAACAATTTCAGCCTCCTGTTGGCGGCGCACTATTTCGGATTTTTCCGGGTCAGCGATAGCCATTATCTCATGCTTTACCTTTTCGCGGTCAAATTCAGGAGCCTCCATTTCGCGCTTGAGCATAACCTCAATGCGACCGAGCTTATCATGCAGTTTCGGATATTCTTTGCGATGTCGCGCCAATGCGTCTTCGCTTGACACAGCAACTTTCCACTCCGGCACCGATACCCGGAGCCGCGTGGTAAACTGAACATCAATTTTGCGTATGGGGTCTTGCACCCTTACGAAAAGGGTTGCCTTATCCTTGTTCTCGTCCTTTTTGAGGAGATAGAATCTGGAGAGAGTCTTTGCCATAATACGTTTAACTTTATAGGTAATTATATAGGTAACTTTTTTTGTCAATGGGAAGGGAGTTCAAGGTTCGATTCCTGCCCGGATAGGTAACTTTTTGTCAGTTGGTTGGGATTTTCAAAAGTTCGCTTCCCGACTGCAAAGATAGGGAACTTTTGAAAAGTTACCTATAAAGTTACCTATAATTCTTGAATATTAACACCTGAAAATAAATTCAGTTCAGTTTAATATCGTTGATATATAACATTATAGCATTTAACGTCATTCGCTACGATTCATTACAATTCACTAAAAATGGTGCTGGCGGCACCACCCAAGACCGCTAATTCTCAATGAGTTAGCGGCCTTTTATTCATCTACACCTCTCCGGGTCACCACAAAAGTCACCACGCCCACGCTAACACACTGAAATATTGCGCGTTATGCGTGTCGCAATAGGCGCATAGCATTTCTTGTATTTGTCTAACATATTGATAATCAATGCGCAAATCGCGTCCATTCAAAATCATTCAGCATCATTCAACCCCGCATCACCGCCTCATAGCACCAAACTTTAACAGACTTTAACCATATTCTGACGATAAAAACGTGGTGACCTCAGCCAAAATTTCACCGGGTCACCACACTTAATTCTAAAATTATATTAAATCGAATGGCCTGAGATTTTAATGATATGCTTTTTCAAGCAATATCTTATCCCTATAGAAAGTGCATGTATCCTCCATATATTGCTCTGCTACGGTTCTGCCATTCCTGATATGCTCACTGTAGCGTTGTTGGAATTTATACTGATAGCCTTGACCTGAATAGTTGGTGAATTCACCCATAGGGATACGGTTTATATAGACTTCAACCGATTTCTTATCTTTGTTATCATAAAGATGAACAACGAGAAAACGTGGCGTTCCCGTCATTTCAATACTGACATCTCCGTTAGGGAGCATTTTGCCTTGTCCTTCAAACAAAGACTTTACGAATTCAAGCAGTGTTGGTTCGGTATCATTATTATTCTCAGGTGTTGCACGATTTTCATTAATATTATCTTCCATAATCATTTGTTTAAAACTATTGCTTGTGCTTTGTCGTATTCGAGATCCGGCATCTGTGCGCCTACCGGTGCTCCTATGTATGTAGGGTCGCAAACGATAAATTTACGCCCTCCAATTATCATTGCATCTCCTGCAACCTCTTGATCGAAGCATACAGCAGTTGCAAGATGACCAGGATAGTAAATAAGGGCGACATCAAGGTCGAGTAAATCCCTGATAAGGCGAGAAAATAAAATTGATCTATCTTCACAGTCGCAGTAGGGATAATATAAGGTCTCTTCAGCGAAGAAGGCTCTATCGTGTCCCCATACCTTATCATCATACTCATACACAAAACCTGTCTGAACCCAATTCAAAAGCATTTCTGCCGCGAGTAGTTTGTCATCCTTTGATATGCACTTACGGAGAGATGGATACAGCTTATCTTTCGTTTTCTGTGCTAAGGGAGTATTAGCATACATTGCCCATCTCGTCATTGGGTTGCCGTCAAGAGCAGATGTTGGATATATATTATAGAACTCTATAAGTCTTTGGGGTACATAACTGGTGATGCTCATATTCTTATTCCGCTCTGCCGTTACAGTCCTTTCAGCAGACATGTCGACTCCAAGCAACTGCTCTTTATCAATAATCAATGACATCGGTGTTTCTCCTTCGAATGCAGCATCACAAATATTAATTGAGTTTGACGGTTCGTCTAAGGGGTAAAAGCACACTCCATCTACATTGAAATAGCCCTTGTCGAAAATCTGATGCTTACTTCCATATAACATTAATAATTTTGCTCCATCTACGGCAAGTCTCATTTGATAGCCGGACTGACAGTATAAGAACGCAGTCAGTAGCGTCGCGCCATTATCATTTTCGCAAAAGTTTTTAGCAAGCTGATTAAGAAACATAAGATAAGCCCAATCGCACAGATTATAACGTATCCTTGTTTCAAGACAGTCTCGGATGGCGTTATTCATCTCATCATTACATAGTCGCTCCCATCCGGTCGCAATTGAGTTAGGCTGACAATCTTTCAAACTCAAATTTGCAAACTCCGGAAGTCTAACGTTGCATTTTTGACCATAGAAACTAAACGTAAAATAATCTATATTCGGATTAGGAATCTCGCGTACAGGTTCAATAGGCTTAGGCTGGGGATTATTGTTAATCGGTGCTATCTCTACAGGCTTGGTATCATTGTGAGACAAGCCATTCTCTCCATTATACGGCCTCGGAGGAACCGGTGGTTCCTCTTTAGGTATAGGCATTAGTGCTTTACCCTCATACCAACTCCAAGAATTTCTTAGAAATTCAGCATATTTATGATTACATTCTGCCCTAAACGAAGAATAATCGTTATGTGCTTGTTGTTTGAAGTTATGATAAGTTTCTTCTAATGACTGTGCTTGACACACACCATATGCAATAAGCCATAATGCACATAAAAAGGATGACCGTATGCCCACTATTTTTTGTCTTTATGAGTTGTTCCAATAATGCGAAGAATAATGATTCTTCTATGTTTCCACGCATTGTTATAGACTGATTTTTGTTTTTATCAATAAGATTGAAACATGCACGATTAGCCGCAGTCTTCGTAATAAGTGCATGTCCGATAGAATTTCTAATGTGTCTTAACAAATCATGAGCCTTATCATCATATTCTGTCTTGTGATCTCCACAAATATAGACTATATAATTATTTCGTGCCAAATCCTTGACGAATTTAGATTTGGAGACTGGCTTGATTGCAATATTTTGTTTTACAAGGAATTGTTGTAACTCTTTCGACTCCAAATCAAATTCACCAGGGTGTGCCGCGATAGTATTCTCATAAGTAGTCAAATACTTGTACATTTTAAATACAGACTCTTTAGACGGATAAATATGATTACTCTTGCTCATATCTATTCTATCTAAGTTTTATATTTCGCCAAATATCCTTCATTGAGGATGAAACAGATACCGTTGGGGTTTGAAGCTTACCATTAATATCGATGGAACGATTCTTTACAGTTGCTGTAACATAGTCCGCAAGTTCGCCCCATGTAATATCTCCACCAGTTTCTTGAATCTTACGCAATAATGTATAGGTAAATAATCCATGTTTCTGCTGTTCAATAGGGAACGCAGTTTCATCGTTTGATGTCGCAGATAAGACTATCAATTTTCCATCAGGCACTTGCATTTTGGGTTTTATGGTGATACCTCGTGTCGCCATAAGCATGCCTCCATCTCGTTTTGCACCACTAAAGCAAGCATCCAGTAGTACTACTATGGATTTTGCCGGCATCTCAGATAGAGACGCATAGAAATCATCAAGATTGAATCCGGATGATGGGTCCGTTCCAAATCCGTCAACAGGTAATAGGAACGCTTCCGCTGTTTTATCATCAGGAACCCCATGTCCTGCATAATATACAATAACTGATACTTGGTCTTTGGAGGCATTGCATCTTTGAGATATATTTGCAAGAGCATACTTGATGTCATTCAACGACGCATCTTCAAGATACTCTATATTCTCTTCTGGAACACCAAATGAAGATATTAAATATTTACGAAATACATTGCCATCATTAATGGCAAAAGGTACATTAGGAACCCTTTTGTAGTTTTCGTTGGCTATGATGACAGCGCAAGTATTGGATGATGAAAACTTGCACTTGGGTATTAAGTAGTCAATATTCTCGCCAAAAGCAGCTGCCAGAATAGATTCTGATTTGTCTGCATTAAAATCTCTCTTCTTAATTTCCTCCCATACGACTTTCGCTTTGTCAATATATCCTGCCTTAAGATATAATTCTCCTTTTTGAAAATGCAATTTTAAATAATCCGGGAAATGCTTCAATCCATCATTTACAACAAATTCCAACATAGAAAAGGCTTGCTTATCTAGTTCCGCATCTTTATATTGTAAAGAATATAAATCAAATAACATTGAATGTGCCTCTCCGTCAACATCGTTTTCATTGGCACAACAACGTCTTAAATATTCTTCTGCCTTTATCATGTTTTGCACTTTTGATTCAAACACATCAGGAAGTTTGGTGCCTCCTATCTCAAGAAAATGATAGATGCCTAGATAATAATCGGTTTCCGAGAGATTAAAACGTTCGTTTGCAACTTTAAACCATTTATAAGCTTCTTCAAAATTCTTATCATAATGGTTGAACATTGCAAATTTAAAAACTCCCGCTGGATACATTGATTTTGCCGATTTCTCAAGCCAAAACCATCCTAATTTTTCATCAGGTGTTGTCCCTTCTCCATCAAGATATAGATTAGATAAATTGAATTGCGATTCTCCATCACCTAACTCTGCGGCTCGTTTCATCCATTTAAATCCTTCTTGCATGTCCTTACTAAAAGAGCCACCCCCTTTAAGATAAGATTCAGCAAGATATTTAATGGTTTCTAAATCTCCTTTCTCAGCTTGTGAAATTAGAGCTTGTCTAACCTGTGCGGTCGAGATATTACTTAAAAGCGAAAAAAGAGAAACTATAATAAATGCAATCTTTCTCATACCTTAATGGATATTTTGTTCCTCTAAAAACCTAATAGCTTTGATATGATTTTGCTGGGCGGCTTTTTTTATTAAAGACACTCCTTTATTGTAGTCTTTATTAACAATTTTATCATCAAGATAAAAGAGTCCTAGTATGAATTGAGCATCAGCGTCATTTTTTTCTACAGCCCTGCTTGCGTATCTCAGCCATTCTGAGTCATTTCTTCCTAATTCACCATTGGGGCTATACATGGTTGCTATAATCCATAGACATCTGCCTTCGTCAGATTTTTCGTAATAGTATTTTGCTTTTTGGAAATCTTGTTGTACTCCATCTTTTCCCGTGAGGTATGCATCCCCTAACAGTCCACTAGCATGAGTGAAGTCACATTCATCAGCTCTTTTAAGCCAAAGTATATAGTTATTTAAATCTTTTCGAGCCATAGAATATATTTGAGCTATTTCATAGGCTGCCATCCCACCCATTATTTTTAAATCTCCTAGCCCCTTTGCCTTGTTGTACATTTGAGTTTTGAGCTCAATTGCTTTGTCATAATTCCCGTCCGATAGGCACTCCTGTGATTGATTGTAGAGATTAGCCAATTCCAGTTTGGATTCTTCGGATATAGTTTGAGCACTGCTTTTCGGAATACCGAAAAACAGGACCACTAAAGAAAAAATGAGGTATGAGATAACTTGTTTCATGTTATTTTGATATTGAGATATTTATTTCTTGATATTGTATATTGCTATCTTTGGACAATGTTTTACTTAACCATGACTTAAAATCCTTAAAAGAAATGTTGTCGGGTTTATCTTCAATCGAATCATCAAAACCATTCCTTTTGCCTATTAGAGAAGGCGAAAAAAGAATATATAGAGTGTTAAACTCTTTTTCATTTTCACAATTTAATGTGTATTCGTCAACTAGTGGCCGCTCGGATTTATCGGCTCCCTTTCGTGAAAACATCACATATTCTTTATTTGCCAAGACTGGGTAGGCGGAGAATGCTTGAGCCTTGTATGGCAAAATACAATATACAGTTTGGGATAGTTCATCAAGAAGATAGACCGCAAGATAGCCGTTAATTGGTGATTGAAAGTATAAGTATAAATCATCTCCATCTCTGAAATTAACATCTTCAAAACGAAGTTCTGTTCCGTTTCTTAATATCTTTGCTTCAAATTCTATTTTGGCGGATACAATCTCTCGTGCTTTCCCTTTTACTGAACATTCAACTATCAGAAAGTGGTTTTCAAATTTCAGTTGATATTCTGGATTGCCTATGGTTTCAATCCATTCTCCTTTTACATCACTTCCACCAAGAGCAAAGAACTGAGTGTCTGATTCTCCATTCTTGTTAGTTATTACAGTTGATGTACTTTGGGATACGATAGTTCCAAATTCATCAGCGATTGCCTGGATTTTTGCTCGGTCAAGTGCAACCCTCTTAGCCTCCTCAACAGACATTGTTTCTGGCGCATGGTAAGTGTATGTCGCAGAGACCTTTGCAGCTCTCTGCGAATAGCCAACTAAGAAAGATGAGGCAAGTAATATAAAGAGGATGAATCTATTCATAAGTTACCACCCGAGAAGCTCATCAAGTTTGTCATGCAAAGCATCGCCGCGTTCTTCAAGTTCTTTCTTGATAGCACGTTTAGCCGCAGCCTTTGCCATATCTTGACTGTATGCAATGCGTATAAGCACTTCTTTATTGTTGCCGTTTACAGACCGATATGTTTCTACTATAGGTACTACGCGACCGATGCTTTGTGAAATTAAGTTTTTGCTTGCCATTACACTGCGGGTGATTGAGGCTGCGTCCCCCTGATCCATTTGCTCGTTTGCAACTGTGTTTTCAATCAAGGCTGTAACTTCGGTCTGAATCTGTCCTGCGAGGTTTTGCTTTGCAAGTTCCAATGCCTGCATTTTTGCGGCATCATAGTTTCCGCCTACACTCATGGCCTCGGCCATTATGAACTGTGGGAACCCATCAGAATCATACTGATATTGCATCATGTATGATTTGTCAAGTTGCTTTTCAAGGGGGAGTGCTCCGGGGGCTGTCTTCCAACCTTCTTTAGACAGTCGTTTTGCTTCCTTTCGCGCAGCTTTGCTGGCCTTCTCGTTTAGTTCTTTTTTAGAGGCCTTTGCCAATTCCTGACGCTCCTTACGTTGTTCTTTAGTTGTTTGAGCATACGAGATGCTTGATGCTGATACAAGCATCAATGTGATTAGTCCGAAAATTGTCTTTCTCATAGAAGGACTGTGATGGTTTATTTAGTGTTGGAAGACTCACAGTCCAACGTGTAAAAAAAAGAAGCGTGAGAGTCTGTATCTGTTGCCATCTCACTTTCTGAGGCTTCTCGCATTGCCCTTTCCTGTTTGATGGCAACGCAGAAGCCCACGCTTGTATATGCAATCATTGCGTCCGACTATATCTTTCTCAAGATATTTTGCCGAATACAAAATATTACATATCCACGGGCATCTACCGTTGCTTCATCCTTGACAGGAAAATGAAATTTTGCGAGAATTTCAGAAAGTCAAGAATTAGCGCGGATAAACGCTTTCTTATGTATTTTCACCACATCCCGCTCCGCTTAACCCCAGACCGGGGCTTCTGCGAGGCGGTCTGCGACCGCAAAGTTAGCCATAATTTCTGAGATTTTGAGCCGATTATGCTGAAAAACATAATATCACGCTAAAGAATCGCCACCGAGGGAGGCTTTTGCTTCTCTCGGTGGCGTTGGGTTTTAGTAGCCTTCGGGCAGTTCCGGCTTGGCGTCTTCGGGGATATGCGGGTTTGCTCGCACTTTCTTGATTGCTTCGATTTCGCCCGGTGTCATGCGGGAGCGTTGCTCGTGTGGCAGAGGTTCCGGTTTTGATTCTGCCTTTGGCTTTGATTGCTCGGGTTCCTCTGCTTTTGGCGGCTCCGGCGGTTCGGGAGTCCAGTCATCGACAGGTCGGAAATAGAGGAACTGCGGGGCGTTGCGCTCCATGTTGAAGATTTTGGTCTTCATGCCGTTCCGCTCCTCTTTCTTTCCGTCGAGCATTCGGCGTTCAAAATCCTGATACTCATCGGTGTCAGCCTTTCCGATGCGGCTCCAGCGATAGAGCCACTCCACTCGTTTGAGGTGCTCAATCTTGTTGTCCTGATAGAAGAACGCAACACCGAATCCGAAGAAGACAGCGATAAATACTGCTACAATGATTTTGAAGGCAAGTAGTTTGTTGCGCAACGTGGTCTCGTTGTCGGAACTGTTCTGCCGAGCCTCCATTCTTTTGAGAATGGCATTGTTGCCATCGACCGTATTCTCCGTATGACCGATTTCGTCTTTGACTGCCTTTTGGATTTTCTTATCAAATTCGATTTTTTCGAGAACATCCATTTGGCTGACAGTGACCGATACCGCTTGGGGAGATTGAGACTTCCCGGTCTTGCAGTTCTCGACAATCCGCGTCACGGCATTGTCTATGTCTGACTTCCGGGCGATGTCCTCGGGAATTACCACTTTTATTTCCGTTGGCTCCGCCGGAACTTGTGGCGGTGGTGTTGCCTTCGCTTTTGTTTCGAGGGTCTCGATACGAGTGGTGTGGTTGGTTACTGTCTTTTGCAGGCCGTCAATCTGCACTCCTTGTTTTTTGACGTCTTCGTAAAGTTTTGACATATTCAGCGGCTTTGTTTGATGGTGGGTTTCTTCTTTTTCTTTCTCATGCTTCGGGCAAATTCTTCCTCCTGCGGGTCATAACCGGGACCGAGAGTGAACAAGTTGCCGACAGCTCCGACAGTTGCATCCAGAACATCCTCAACGAGAGAAGTCCTATGCGACGGCGCATATTCTACCGTTACTTTCGGTTTCTGCGGGATAGAGTCGGATTGCTGACATTCCTGTTTGCGGTTAAACTCGAAGAGGTTGTCAAGACGGCGATAGGTGAAATCACGGTCAATCTTTGAGCCGGTCATTGTTATGTCGCCATCTGAAAATATCACTCCGATGTGCTTGCCGGTGTTGTGATCATCATGAAATTTAACCTCAATTCCGGCACAGGCGAGGCGTCGGCAGAACTCATCCCAGGACTTACAGCCATAAATAGCCTGACTGATTTTTTCATGAAATATCGGTTTCATGTTCTCATATTTCTTTTTCAGAGGCGAGTACGTAAGCCCGTATTTGTCCTTGATTGCCTTGACAACCTTGTCGCTCCGCTTGAAATTGTTGCGCTCGTTTACCGCCTTGCCCGACATATTCACACGGTTATAGACGATATGGAAATGCGGATGCTCGGTTTCCAGATGTCGCACAACAAGGTACTGCGTATCCTTTATGCCCATGCCGTCCATGTACTCTTTGGCCAGCTGTGCCATAAATTCATCCGTCAGACGGGGCGCGTCGGCGTTGTCAAAACTGATGGAAATATGTCCTGCCGGGTTCTCTTTGTCGGGCATAAATCCGTGTGCTGCCTCGAATGACTGCACCATTTTCCTATAGTCCAGCGTGAAAATATCGCCGCTGCCTATGACTCTCCAAGTGTCGGAAGTGTACTTGTTTTTGTCGTGGAACTCACGTACAACATAGCCGACAACATCGTGGAAAGAGCCACTGCTAAGTATTCTTGCAAACATAGTCGGTCTCTTTATTGGGTCTTAATTTTTTCAGAATATCAAACATCGCGTCAACGACAGCAAGCAATTTATCGGCTGCCTTGCGCAATTTAAGGCGGTTAAGCCATGTCACCGCCTGATTAAAATCGGAACTCAAGCGCAGGATTTTCTGTGCAATCTCAGTCTCGATTTCGTTCAGACGGCTTACGATAGTGAGCCGGAACGCGCCGTGCCGGATGAACTCGGAGAGTTTCACGCCGGCGGATTTCGCCCTCTTTTTAAGGTCGAAGTATTCGGCGTCGGTCAGCTTTATGTTCACCGTGTGGGTGCGCTTCTCGTCGGTCGGTTTAGAGGGGCGACCGCCCTTTCTATTATCAATCATTTTCATTGAATTACAATTTGAATTTTTGTGATTGGGAAAGCAAAGAGCGGCCTCGGCTGCGACGTTTCGGGGAGTACGTTTTCGGAGAAAAAGTAATCCCGAAACATATCCTTGCTTTCCCAATTCACTACGTTCATCGGGAAACTGCTCCACGGCTTCGCCGGGCGCAGCGGCTCCCATTTTTATCTCAGAGTTTCATCCATTCTTTTACCTTCGGCAACACCTCGCGGAGGTGGGCTGCGATAATGGAATTGAGGTAGCTGGTTGCGTTTGACTTGCGGTCGCCGACGCGACGCACTATCAGGTCGAGCTGCTCCCACTGCTCATCCTCGATAGCCACGTTGTGCTTCTTCTCGAACTTGTGGGGCAAGAGGTATTCCGACTTGAAGCTGTCAAGTTCCTCTCTGCGTTGTTTTGCGCTGATGCGTGTCGGTCTGGATTCATCCACTTCAATAACTGCATCGGGGTTGACTGATGGTGCGTCAGCATCGGGCGAAGTCTTGGCATTGACTGCATCGGATGACGCGGGAATTTCCACCTCACTCGGTTTATTGGTGGAGTCAGCGACACTCGTATCATCGAACACTTTGGTCGTATCCGTTTCTTCGTCTGCATCGGGTTTGTCTGACACAGTCTGCTCAGCGGTTGTTCTGATAATGCTCTGTTCAAAGAGAGCATCAATATCAACGTCTTCATTGGGTATCACAGGTGTGTTGACTGCATCGAGTTCACCCTTGAACAGTCCGGGCTGATTATCGTCAGCACCTTGATTGCTCTTGTTGACGGCGTTGTCTGATTTTACTTTGGGTTTGCTTTTTGGCTTTGAAGCCATTTTATCAGTCGCAACGGTCAACTGAGTTGACTCGGTTGCGGGGTTGGTGGAGTTGTCTTGTTTTTTCATCACACGAATTGTTTTGGGTTTGGCTTTGCGCCGGATTCATCCGACAAATGGGTGTTCTCTGTTGACAGAAGAACTGAGCCAAGCGTGTCAACACCGATAGCTCGGTTTACATCACGGCTCGAATGTATCGGCATACCGCACTGATGTCGGCACACCGGATTAGCTGATAATTCTGAATACACGATAATTCGGGATTGTGGCCGCCGAGAGAAAAATCCCGGCGACCGTGTGAAGCGTTGAATTTGATAAACTGATGAATTGTAATTGTATTGCCGTATGTTTCAATATCTTATTTCTTCATCGGCTTTTCATCATGACTCTTGGTGGTGAGAAAGAATCTGCGGCGAGGGAAAAGAGAAATTGCGTTTTCTCTCGATGTTACACTCTTATTCTTTTTTCATTGCCTTTCATTCTTTGATGAAATATTGATGAATGACCGATGAAAAGAAAAATCGCTGATAAACAATCTTGTATCTCTCTTTTCATCAGTTTATCAAATTTCAACGAGAAAAAATTATAAATTCTCTAACATCTGGCGGGTGACAGTGTAGTAGCGTCCGCAACGGCGCGTCTCGACGTATGATTCCTCATCGCGGAACATACCGACTGTGTAGGTGGTATAGCAGAATGAATTGGATGCCGGTTTGAGCTTCCAGCAATCCTGCACCACCTTTCGGAGCTGTCCCCGGTCGGCCTTGACCTGACGATAACTGAAAAGGCTGAGGATGTCGTTGTAGCAGAAATCAACTTCGTCGATTTTGCGCGAGTCCATTATCTCGGACAGCAGCTCTGCAAGCTCCAGCTCCACACGGTTGCGGTTGGCACGGATGATTTTCTGTAAAGCATCGGTGTCAATCATCGCAGGGTCGAACCACATCCGGCTTTCCTCGGCGGTTGACAGCTGCCGATAGGTCAGGGCGTGGAGAAATGCCGGTATCTCATAGCGGATTTTCTCCAGAAACGTGGTGTCGTCAGCGGTGAGTTTCGGAATCTTCCGCAACGCACTAGAAAAATATGGATAATCAGTATTCTTATTTTGTTTTGCAATTAATATTTTAGTATTTTTGCATATGCAGAAATATAAACATACTCTCATTTTCGATTATTTCGGGAATAAACAAGAAAGAGAAGTTGATGATTTATTCTCTTTCTCCGTTAGATATTTCAATAAGTATAGCAGACTCAATACCGTTAAAGAATCCGAAAGAACTATTGTCCCTTGGGGCGTAACCGAGATTCATCTATTGGAAAAGGAAGGAGCTGATAGACTTATCTATAAAATAAATGGCACATATGTTGATATGACATATGAAATAGAAAGTCTACTGCATCTTCAGTATAAATCCATATCTTTAAAAATGCTGTTTCACGCCATATTAGACAATTGCTCAGGATTTAGGACATCAATGAGATTATCCGATATTTCAACAGATTACTCTCACATAGTTTTCTAATCTGTCCTAAAAATCCTTGCCGTAGTCTTGACGGATCGCCTCGATGGTCCGCGGGATGCTTCGCTCTATTAGCTGTCCGGAGGCGTCGGGCTGTCAGACTATCTTGTAGTATGTGGTGCCAATGCGCTTATAATCGACTTGTCGCTTGCGGAGCAAGAACCGGTCGTCGGCTACGGGAGTTGTATCAATTTCTGTCATGGGTTCAGTCTTCATTGCGGGCGTTTATAATCTCTCGTATCTCGCGCTTGCTGTAACGTGTCGTGCCGTTCACCTTGAAGGGGTGGAGCTTCCCGTCACGAACCATGTTCCATACGGTGGTTTCGCACACGCCTAGCTGTTCGGCCGCCTGTTTCTTGGTGAGCGGCTTGTCTTTCTCTGCTTCCATGAAGATGGGGAGAAGACGCTCTCGTGTGGCTTCGATTGTGTCCACCACCAACTGATGAAGATCGGAGAGGTGGACGGTGAGGAGGATATTTGGAGAATCAGGGTCGGACGACGACACCTGAAGAAGGTCGTAAAGGCTTAGTTTCATCTGTGGAATATGAAATTAGGTTTTATCGCCAGACAACTTGCATCATCCACTGCCCCGGCGACGATTAAGGCAGAGGAGATGTGTCCCCGAAAGGACATAAGAAGGGCTGTCGGCTATGTTTCGCTAAAGCCGACGGTTGTTGCAGTCGACCTGTCTGGGTCAGCGCAGGGCGTAGCTCACCCTTTCCCATGCCGCGCGTATTGACAACGGCATGGGCGGCATCCGTCCCGGATATGGGGCAGACACGGAGCCGGCATCTTATTCAATCTGGATAAGACACACGCTTTCTTTCGTAAAATTTACATGAAGTTTTGGCGACGTATGGACACAGTTATGGCCGTCATCTTCTCTGAATCATTGTTCCTATGGCATTGACAGGGTTTCGAGTGGACACACGTCAGGCTGCACCGCTCCAAAGTCTATGTTTTTCGGTGAGTTATGGGTGTCGCAAAATTCAGCCTGTAATGGCCTGATGACAGCACTGTTGTAGTGCCGCAGTCTCAGATGTCATCTGCCGTCATTTGCAGTCCCAATCCGTTGAGCATCGCTTCCTTAGTGCGAGTTGTTACCGTATTGAATCGTTGCGGTTCGTTCCGCATCTGGCGGCAGGCTTTTCATAGTGTTTCCGGATCCTGAGTCCGGTCTTCTGATAAGGGTACCTCTTTCTTCTTGTCATCGCTTGAATATCCGGCATGGCATCCATCAGGGAACATCGTTCCAAGCCCGGTTAAAAAATTGAACGTGTCGCGTCCGGTATGCTCTGCCATCAATCGTTACATAAAGATAACAAAAATTTTCGAGAATTCCAAATCTGCACAATCACCTCCGGCGGTTGAGTTCGTAGGCTATCGTGTGTGATAGAAGTGTGTGTCGATAGCGTCCACAAGTGTCTCGCCTGAAAATAGGCACCGGTGTCGGTGTAAGGCTCGGGTAAGTACCCGCACACCGATTTGTTCGCAATGCTTTGCGCATCCGGCTGCGAATTTCAGGCACACACCGTTGCTTCACATTGAGTTGATTTCAATGGTGTTCAGCGATTCCTTCGGAATTGGGGTTGTGCGTCAGTTATTCGACCTTATGGGGTCGAATCATAGAGAGTCAGCCCACTCTTGGGCTGTGGGATATGTAGGCGGCGTATATGGTCGCAACCGTCACGGCAGAGCAATCTGACACTCCGCTATGGCAGCGAAATTTGCCACCGCAACTTTCCTAACAAAGCTTTGTTCAGAAAAGTTCACGATTCAGCGAAAAGAGTTATACATAGCCAAAAATAGTGCATGGCCGGGCATGATTATCGTTGGCTCTGAGTTCTTTTACATTGGCAAAGATAAGTCGCAATTCTCAATCCCACCAAATATTTTCCGCCGGATATAGCATGAGGTTGTACAAGTATCTCGGCATATACAACCGATATAGCGATGTGCTGTGAAGATAAAAAATGCCAGACAGTATCTGAATTTTCAAATATCGTAAACCAAGATTTCCAATCCGGCTCACAAAGATAATCCCATCTTATCGGACTTTCCAAATTATTCAGGGCATGGCTCCCATTATTCCGTTTTGAGTACCTTCTTTTCCCTTCCGAGTTTCCCTCGCCTTCACAAAATATGCTTATAATCCGCCAAATCTATGTATTTTGTCCCACTTTTGGCGGATTGTAAACTAATTTATTAAAATATCCCCAGTGGCATTATGGTATATACAATTTTCCATAGGTGGCGCGGTTTCTTTTTTAAGGGATACAGCATTATATACCCAGCCAAAAAGAGTTTTTAGGCTACATTCTTTATTGGGGATTCTTTTATTGTCAGAAGAAGAATACACTTTAACTTTTGGATTTGAGAAGTACGTCTTACCCTCGTATACAAGTTTAATGAAGCTTTCAACAAAGCCGATTGTCGCATAATGAACATAGTCTCCATTACTTACCTTTATCTGGTAATCAGGCTGCCTGATTTGTTGATTCCCAATAATTGTAATCTTTTCAATACTAGAAAGTCGCTCCAGCTCCATTATTAGATTCTCTAATTCTTGACGATAAAATGGAGTTTCAATATCATCATGTGAAAATGGATTCAAAATTAGTCGACGATCATTTTGTAATGACGGCGCAACATCAATCATTTGGCATTGCTCAATAAATCTTTTATAGTTTGTAATAAGTCCATTCAAATCTACCGCAACCTTCTCAGGCTCTCGTTCATTTATTTGTAATTGAAGATTCATTGGGAGAATGCGTTTCATCTGCTGCTCACACAATCTTCTTAATGTATTTGCACATGCCGCTAAATGGAATGTTTTTAAGTAAATCTTAGCTTGCTCTATGTATGTTGGGCTTATTATAAGATGTGATTCTGGGTAATCATTTGCATATGTAGCATATAATTCACATTTTCTCCATTCTTTTGTTGCCTTACGTTGTTCTATTTCAGACCATACAAGATGAAAAAAAGCACGATCATGTGTGAAGAGTATTATTTGATACCGATCCACATAATTGTCAAACAATATACGAATTACATGCTTTCGGAAAGACATATCCAGACTTATAAGCAAGTCATCAATAAATAATACGGAGGCTGATTGAGAAGAGCCTGGCCTACGCTCCAAAATAGACAATCTCAAAGCTAGAGCCATGCATGTAATTTTTGCTTCATTAAAAAATGATTTAGGATGAGTTATGATACTTTTGTCTTGAATATTTTGGTCGTCCATTTTTGCATGTATCAAAATACTAGGAGCATGTAATTGTCCATCTCTTGACCTTTTGCTTTTTGGACAATTGAATGTGGCATCTCTATAATCTAATTTGATACGAGCATCCACATTAAATGCATTTTCAAGCATAGAGTTCGCTACTCCTTCAATAATTACCAATGCATCTTTCATTAATTCATTAAATTGCTTTACTAATTTAATGAACTGCTTATACTCAACCGTTTGTTGATTGAAATTATGATTCTTTTTATTCCGCGGTAATTTTAAATATGTTGTCTTTAAATAAGCCCACCAAGCTCCAGAGTTTAATGACGGAGCAATTCCCTCATCAAATATAGGGATGAATTCAGCATCTAAATCAATAAAAGGAAGTACCTCTTTTTCAAATAAATTAAATACTTCATTATCCTCGCTATTACAAAAATCAAAAAGAGATGAGAGAAACTTATAGTTCATAAAATCACTAGACATCATAGTTAATCTCATGAAATCTCTCATCAAAGGATCATTACAATAATAGTTATACAGAGAATCATTTATAACTAAAGCACTACCACTTTCGTTTTCAAACGTAATTGATATTCCTGAATTATCTTCAGCTGAGGCATAACGATTTCTTAGATTCTCATTGTGCCCATGAAGAAAGTATTTTTTAGCTTGATCTTGAGTTTTCGTATACGCTTGGAAATGCGTGTAAAAACTCCAATACAACGAACTTTTACCAGCCCCATTTTCTCCGTATAATAATAGGTTTTTACAATCTATATTCAGCGAAAAATGGGTTCTGAAAAACTTAAAATTTTCGACATCAATAGATTTTATCTTCCAATTAGCCATTGCGTTCACTCATGTATTGTGTAAATTGCGTAATAAAAAGTCGCATCTTATTCATATTCTCCATTAAAGGATTGCCCGATTTAAACAACGATGTGAAAATCTGAGTAATACTATCACTAATATCATCTGGATTAGTTATCAAATTAACTTCTTTAATCCACGGATATATAATTGAGACATCGTTCTTCTCAAATAATTGTGGCATCATTAATTCCATAACAATAAAATTTCTAAGATTCTCAAAGAACCTTTTTATTGTATCAGAATGATTATCCACATTTATTCCATACTTTTCTAAGTATATAGCAAGAAATGATATAATCCTTTCTACTAAGATACAGTATGGCTCAATTTCCGTATTACGTATTATATCAGTGTTTTTTATTAATAATACGTTTGTTTGTCCTTGTCCGTCTTCAAATTTATGTTTAGGTAGGATTGAGACTTTTCCCCAGATAGAATTTAAGAAAAATGACAAATAGCAGAGTGTATTAAAATCACCAGTAATTATATAATCAGATTTTCCGGATTTACCGACTAATGCAATAATATTATTATCTGCTGAAATATTCTTTTTAATTAAAAGAATATCCTCACCTCTATCATCATTTTGCTTAATATAACTTGCATATGTCTTAACTTGGACAAAATCTTTTATCTTAGCAGTATGATTTAACTCTAATATTTTCTTTAATTCTTGTTTCATCTTCACAAAAATTTTACCAAGTTAGACTATCAACATTCAACAAGAAATCTATTAAACCAATTGTAACGATTCCTTCCTCGTTTCTTTTGGGTTTAATGTAGTCTTTAACGATGATGATTTTTTTGAAAGAATCATCAATGTTAAGAAGGGAGGCGGATTCCTGACGTTCTTTGGCATCAGTCGGCATTATGAATGCTGATTGGATATAATAGCGTTGACTTCCCTGATTAGCAACGAAATCAACTTCATATTGCTTTCGAACTCTCTTGCCGTCTTTGTCTGTTGTACGATGCTCTACCACGCCAACATCGACTTGGAAACCACGAATTTTTAGTTCATTATAAATAACATTCTCCATAATGTGGTTTTCCTCCTGCTGCCTAAAATCAAGTATGGCATTACGCACACCCACATCCGTGAAATAATACTTTGACAGAGTGTTTATGTATTTCTTGCCCTTGATGTCATAACGTATCGCCCTCTCGGTTAAAAACGACTCACAAAGATATGTCAGATAATTATCAATAGTTTTATTAGATAGAGATACGTTTTTAAGGCTCTTGAAAGTATTTGCCAACTTATTTGGATTGGTTGGGGACCCAATCGCAGAAGCAATTATCTGAATCAACTCTTTCAATTCAGATTCGCCTTTAATCTTATACCTTTCGACTATATCATTGATATAGACTGTTGAGTATAGCCTTTTGATATAGTCAATTTTCTTTTTTGGCGTTTCTAAAGTCAATACATGAGGAAGACCTCCATATGTATAATAGTCACTCCATGCTTCGATAGGGTGCCTATTGTCAACAGACATAAATTCAGCAAAAGAGAGTGGGTACACATGAATCTGGTCACCTCGGCCTCTGAACTCTGTGATTATGTCGGTAGATAAGAATTTGGAGTTGCTTCCAGTAACATACACATCGGCATTCTCTATCTTAAGGTAGCTATTAAGCACATCCTCAAACTCTGGCACATGCTGAACTTCATCAAGAAGTATGTAATACATCTTGTCATCGACCATCTTAGAGTCGATGTGAGCAAGCAACGCATCCGGATCACGGAGGGGCGCATTTCGCCTATCCTCTAAATCAACTTTAATGATATGATCTTCAGGTATACCCTGCTCTTTAAGATAGTCACCGAATAAATGAAACAATAGATATGACTTACCGGATCGCCTTAACCCAGTAACAATCTTTATAAGCCCGTTGTGCCTACTGGCAATGAGCTGATTTAGATAATAGTCGCGTTTAATAATCATAATCTATTCCAAAAAACTGGTCATTTGACCGGATTTCTGGAATGCAAAAGTAATCATTATATTTTGCCCCTCCAAATATCTACTCCAAAAAAATGGGCATTTGTCCATTTTTTTGGAGCTCCTTTACTATTTCACCACATATCATTCTCTTTCTTGGACATGGCGGCGATTTCGTCGGCTATCTCTTCGGAGGATAGCTTGATGTAGTTCATGAAAGTCTTTTGTGTCTTGTGACCGCTGACGTGCATCATCTGAAGAATGGTGTACTTGTGACTCAGATACATGTTGGTGATGCCGGTACGTCGGGCGGTGTGGCTTGTCACGCAGTCATAACGTGGCACGATCACATTGCCGTTAAGGTCGGTCTCCGGCTCTTTCTTCTCCTTTTTCAACGCCTCCTTCTGCTTCATTGTGAGCTTGGTCGGCACCTTTTCTTTCAGTGACGGCAACTGCTCCGACAGGTCTTTCAGAATATCTTTGATGTAGCGGTTCAGTACCTGTTCGTTGGCTTTCGGTATGTTGTAGCCATATTTTTCGCAGATGGTGATAAGATTTTCGTTGAGAATGGGGATTGTCACCTCGGTCTTGGTCTTCTGCTGGACAAGACGGATTATGCATCTAACAATTGAAAAGGGACCCGGATAGCAATTGAAAAAGGGACCCACCCC
>ERZ777305.1618-NODE-1618-length-24838-cov-2.704394_pt1 | contig 24838 bp, 20 predicted proteins | sample MGYA00374965_ERZ777305 | MGnify/ENA primary metagenome ERZ777305 (study PRJEB29328, sample SAMD00013331) | mouse gut metagenome | study: EMG produced TPA metagenomics assembly of the Metagenome analysis of fecal microbiota from mouse which was promoted... | reverse complement strand
GAGAATACCGTTCGAATCGTTGAGAGAAATCAAAAAGCAGATTGTGGCCGACGGAGTTATTCCCGAAGACTTTGTGTTTTCCTCCGGAGGCTTTTTGCCGGCTTGCGACCAGTTTACCCCTCCTGCGGGCATCTTCTCTCATATCTCCGGGATCGATCTGGTTCAGGCAAAAGATAAGACATGGTATGTCCTCGAAGACAACCTGCGGATTCCTTCCGGGGCTTCCTATCCGTTGATCGCTAGAAGACTTTCACGCATGGCTTCTCCCGAAACCTTTAAAAACAATGCGGTTTCGAGCAACAGCAATTACGGACTCCTGCTTCGTGAAGCAATGGAAAGCGTCAATCCCGGCGGAAAGTGTGTCATTATGACGCCCGGACGCTATAACGCCGCTTTCTTTGAACACAGCTATCTTGCTGAAGTCACCGGTTATCCCCTTGTCATGCACAATGATTTGTTCGTTCAGGACAATAAGCTCTATTTCAAGGGACGTTACGGCGTGCAGCAGGTCGGCGCGGTTTACCGCCGCATCTCCGATGATTTCCTTGATCCGCTGACTTTCCGAGCGGACTCACTCATCGGCGTGCCAGGAATTATGAATGCTTATCGCGCCGGCAATGTCGCGATCATTAACGCGCCCGGCAACGGAGTCGCGGACGATAAAGGCATCTATTACTTCGTGCCGAAGATGATTGAATACTATCTTCACGAAAAGCCGATTCTCAAAAACGCTCCGACTTATCTGCCTTTCTACGAGGAAGACCGCAAGTACGGCCTCGAGAACCTCGAAAAGCTGGTTATTAAAGATGTGGCAGAAGCGGGCGGCTACGGAGTGCTCTTTGGAAAAGATCTTTCTGCTGAAGAGCTTGAAGACTGGAAAGTGCGTCTGCAGACGGAATCTCGACGCTTCATTCTGCAGGAAGTTATCGATTTTATTGACCTTCCGGTATTGGAAGGCGCTGAAGTGAAGGACAGAAAGGCTGATTTGAGAGCCTTTGTCATCACTTCGGCAAACGGAACAAAAGTTTGGCACAGCGGTTTGACACGCTTCTCCCGCGTCGCGGATTCTTTTGTCGTCAACTCTTCACAAGGCGGAGGCTTTAAAGACACATGGGTTTTATCTCGATAGAACAAAGCGATAACCTCTTCTGGTTAGGCCGGTATGCTGAACGTGTATACCGCACAATTCGCTGCTTCGAAGCCTTATGCGACGTGATGCTTGATATTGATGAACAGGCATACAAACCGTTCTGCGCTGCGCTGAATATCCCGAATATCTATAAAGACTCCCTCGACTTCATCGACAGCTATCTGTATGAGCCGCAGAATCCGGATTCTTTATACAGCAATCTGTCGCGCGCTTACGACAATGGATTGGTGCTTCGCAACACCATTTCGTCTCCGAGCCTTTCCTATCTTCAGCTCGCGATGAACTGCATGGAAGAGGGAAGAAGAAATCGGGCAAACGCGCTGGTCGGACGACAGGTTATGGATTACCTGCTCGCGTTCTGGGGTAGTATCGATGAATACGTCGCGTCAGGACAGGAGCGCTGTCTGATCAAGGCAGGACGTTACCTTGAGCGCTTGGATATGCAGATTCGTCTTGGCGAAAGCTGGGAAAGCATCGGAGTGACGCTGGGCAAACTGGAAAGACGCCTTATCGGCGCGAAACTTCTTTACGATACGAATAAATTCAGACTCCTGCTCAACTTCGCTCAGTTGGCAGACGATGATGAAGAAGTAAGAGAAATTGCTTTAGAAAATATAAGAACACTTCTGCTCTAAACAATGAAAAAATACCTCTATATGCTGCGCGCGGATTTGTTTTTTTCCGAGCCGGTCACCGAACATACTTTTGTGCTTCGTGCGCTCCCCGTGAGCGACGTGACTCAGGAAATTACCCGAGCATCACTGACTTGCCAGCCAAACGCGCGCCTCTCCAACGGAACCGACAGCCAGGGAAATAATATTTCCCTCGGCTATATCGCGGAAAAACATTCGACGTTCTCCTTCTGCTCAACCGGAGAAGTGCAGCTGAATCCGCAGCTTCGAAGCCGCGAAGGCGCCTATCCGTATTATCGGTACCCGACAGCGCTGACCCGTCTGAGCGGCGGCTTGGAAGACTATTATCTGACGAATCAGATTTCGGGGACTCCGACAGAAAAGGCCTACCACTGGATGGATCTTCTTTCACGCGATCTTCGCTACGAAAAGGGTGTGACAACCACCGAGACGAATGCGGCGGCCTGCTGGGAAATCGGCGCCGGTGTCTGTCAGGATTTTACGCATGTCATGCTTTCGCTCTTACGCGCTGACGGGATTGTCTGCCGATATGTGGCCGGCCTTCTCAAGGGTGAGGGCGCGACACATGCGTGGGCTGAATATTTCGACGGAGAGTGCTGGATTCCGATTGACCCAACACACAACCGAGTCTGCGGCAATGAATATATGAAAATCTCTCATGGATTGGACTTTAGCTGCTGTGCGCTTGAAAGAGGAATTTTCCACGGAGGCGCTCATCAAAGCATGTTCTCAAAGTGCGCGTTGACAGAGATCTGAAATGATTGAAAACGTTGTGACGGTCAAACTCCCCGTGGGTGAGTCTTTGGTGATTCGCAAAAACCGACATGAGCCGGCCGCTGCGGGAACTAAAAAACTCAAAAGACTCTGCATAGTCTCGGGCACCCACGGCGACGAGCTTGAAGGCCAGTGCGTCTGCTACTTTCTCAATAGAATTCTGAAGGAAAATCCTCAGCACCTTAATGGGATTGTCGATATTTATCCTGCGCTCAATCCGATGGGTATTGATACGATTCAACGGGGCTTCCCCGGGTTCGATCTGGATATGAACCGAATCTTCCCGGGAAGCGCTGACGGAGCGCCGACCGAGTGGGTCGCGAGTCGTTTGATGGATGAATTTACCGGTGCGGATTTTGCGATCGATATACATGCAAGCAATATCTTTCTCCGAGAAATTCCTCAGGTCAGAGTCAATATCACGACGGCTGACTCACTGGTTCGTTACGCCAAAATGCTCGACGTGGATTTTGTGTGGGTACATCAGGCCTCAACCGTTTTGGAGTCGACACTGGCCCACAGTCTGAATTCGATCGGAGTGAAGACTCTGGTAGTAGAGGCAGGCGTCGGTATGCGCATTACAGTCGATTACTGCCAACGGCTCACAAACGGCATACTGAATCTGATGAAAAACGAGGGCATGTGGACTGGTCCGGTGCGCCCCGTAAGCGCTCCGATTATTTCCTTGGACCGTGCGGTCAGTTTTGTTAACGCTTCTGTCCCGGGTGTGTTTATTCCGAGTGTCCGACACAGTGACAATGTGAAAAGAGGCGAAGAATTCGGAACAATTGTGGATCCGCTGACAGGAGAAGTTCGTCAAAAATGCGTCTCCGAAGTTGACGGGCTGCTGTTTACTTTGCGTGAGTATCCGATCGTTAATGAGGGCTCGCTTATCGCAAGAATTCTTCAGGAGGCGTCGCGATGAGAGAAGAACTTCTTTATCGAATGGAGTCAGCCTATCGGGAGGACTTCGAAATTAAGGCCTTCCATTTCGGAGGAACAGAAAAGACGCTTTGTATCGTCGGCAGCCTTCGCGGCAATGAAATCCAGCAGCTCTATATTGCCGGCTGTCTGGTTAAGAGATTCAGAAAGCTGGAGGAAGAAGGCAGGATCTGCCGAAAACACGGTCTCACGGTTGTTCCCTGTGGTAATCCTTACTCTTTAAATGTCCGCAAGCGATTCTGGGCGATGGACAACTCCGATATTAATCGGATGTTCCCCGGTTATGACAAGGGTGAGACGACACAGCGTATCGCCGCGGGCCTTTTTAATAAGATCCAGGGATACAAGTACGGTGTGCAGCTTTCATCCTTTTATTTGCCGGGGGACTTTGTTCCGCATGTTCGCATGATGCGCACAGACTATCAGGATATCGGTCTGGCTCAGCTCTTCGGTCTTCCGTTTGCGGTGCTGCGCAAACCGATACCGTTTGATACCACAACGCTGAATTTTAACTGGCAGGTTTGGGACACAAAGGCGTTTTCTCTTTACAGCCGCTCAACGGATCGGATCGATCCGCAGGGTGCAGAGCTTGCGGTATCAGCGGTCTGCCGCTTCCTTGCGCGAATGAATGTGATTACGGACAACGTTTACGGCGGTTATGAATCAACCGTACTCTTAGAGGAAGAACTGCTGACCGTCAAGTCTCAGGCTTCCGGATTGTTTGTGCCGCTCGTCAGTTCATTCACTTCCGTGGAGAAGGGCCAGCCGCTCGCCAATATCATTGATCCGCTGAGCGGAGAAATTATTTCTCAAGCCGTTTCTCCGGATGTGGGCATAATCTTTTTTGCTAAGGACGACTCTCTGGTCATGGAGAATGAAATTCTCTTTAAAATTGTGGGCAAGCTTCACAAGTAACAGAGAGAATCAATGGCTGATGAAAGTTATAACGTTCCGAACCTCGCCGACGGCGAGGTTTTTCGGGTTGAGCAGACTATCAAGCGCAGCCGTTTCATAACTTCAGTCGGCCGTACTGACAGTGTGGAATCAGCCAAAGCTTTTATCGAAAAAATTAAAACGGAATTCGCGGACGCCCGCCATAACTGCTGGGCCTATTGCGCTGGCGCAGCCGGTTCCTCCGATCGTGTCGGCGCAAGCGACGACGGAGAACCGCACGGAACCGCAGGGCGTCCGATGCTGACCATCGTGACGCACAGCGGAATCGGAGAACTTACGGTGGTTGTGACACGTTATTTCGGCGGCATCCTTTTAGGAACGGGCGGCTTGGTTAAAGCCTATCAGTCAAGCGTCAAGATGGCGCTTGAAACGCTCCCGATTCGTAAAAAAGTGCCGGTAGAAGTAATCACGCTCAGTATTGAACACCGATTTATCAACCAGTTTCTAAGACTCCTTGAAGACTTCGAGGGGCGTGTCCTCAGTAAAGAATTCGCGATGGATGCGGAGTTCTCTTTAGAAGTGCCGAGAGACCGCGCTGATGATTTTTGCAAAAAAATCGAAGAAGTCACAGCGGGCTCTCTCCTGCTTGAGCGGGAAAAGAGAGCGGAATCCTAGTCTGTCAAAGCGGTCGCCGAATTGAACTTCGGCGGCCGGACGCTGTTTAACTGACGAGAAGACGAATGTTGTTTGCGGAAAGCTTATCCGCAATATCTCGGTAAGCGCTCTTATTTTCAGAAGATGATTTCACCAGAACAAATCCTTCCGTTATGGCCTGCGGAGCAATGAGCTGCGTGCGGGCAAGCTGAAGTGCCATGGCAAGCCTTGATCGTTCTTGTTCAGAAAGTGCGGAAATCGGAGAAATCGTCGGACCGTTTAAAGTGGAACTGGTTTTGACGAGCAGACTGCTGCCTTGGAAACGAAGCTTAAAGCCGGCCTCTAAGAGTCCGAGATACTCGTTAGCGAACTGAACCAGTAGTTTGCGGGCCAGTTCAACCGGGTTTTCAGGATGCTCGGACGTACCGATCAGAGACTTCCAGCCCTGAATTTGTTCACTAAGGGAAGTAGATTCTTTTTCTTCGCGTCTTCTTCTGTTTCTGTTGTTAAGATTGCTGGCGACTTTCTCCCGCAGAACTGCGGCTTGCCCGCTTACGACGTGGAACTGATCGCTCTTCTGATTCAGAATTTCATCGAGCTGAGATCGTGTGAGATGCGTCAGTTCAAGTTTTTCAAGTCCCGCAAGCTCTTCTTTCTTTTGATCGAGCTGCGTCTCGTAAGTTTTAAGCCTTTCGCTGAGTTCAGTGCTCTGACGTTCAAGTTCGCTGAGCTGTGTAGACGAAATCACGGAAGAGAGGAAAGTGACTTCGTTCGGGAAACCGTATTTGTTCAGGTTCAGCACAAAGTTAGCGGAAAGCTCAGCCACCTTCAGCTGAATCTCGTTTCGCTCACCTTCAAGTGAATCAATTTTTTCCAGGTTTTCATTTAAGGCGTTCTGTCTGGCTTCGTAGACGGTCTGAGCCTCGTCTTTAAGCCGCTTCGCGTTCTCGCACTCGGACTCTATCGCACCGATAAATTCGTCCGGGCTGTGGTTGGCGATGGCTTCGTGACGATCCTTCTGCAGTTTTTTGAGTTTCTCTGCAATTGCTTCGAGGTTCGTTTCGATGTCTCCCACAGTCTTTTTCTGGACGGTATAAAGCTCGTTCTCACTGCGAAGCTGCTCCGCATCTTTAGCGATAGCCGCAGAGAGCTCTTCATGCTCGCTACTCCACGCAAGCCACTGTTCGCGCCGTTTCACCAATGTCGGGAAGTTCTGCTTCTGCATGGCCGGCGTCGAGGCTTTAAGGCCGTAGCGGGCAAAGGTGCGCTCTAAAAGTCGGGTTGTGTTGACGCGGGCAAGCTCGGATTCTTTTTCTTTTTTGTAGAGCTGCTGGAGTGAATCCGAATCATTTTTAATGGTCAGTTCCAAAGAGTCGCAGCTTTGACGAAGTTTGCGAAGTTCTTCTGACGTTTCGGAAAGCGCTTCTTCTAAAGCGGCTATCTGCTCTAAACCTGCGTCAATTTTTTCTAACCGGGTTTTGAGATCATCGCGCCGATTGACAAGTGCTGTCTGCTTCTGGCGAATGAGCGGTCCCCATACGATGGGCTTTTTCTCTCTTAATCCGGTCAGTCCGAGCTCAGCGGTTTCGCTCAAAATAAAATCTTTTTCGCTTTCGAGTTTTTTCGTCAGATCGCTGAGCCTGGTTTCGTGCTCGTTTAAGCTCTGCTGCAAAGCGAGGTGATCTGCCTCTAAAGATTCTTTGGTTTGTTTTGCGGCAGCCGCTTCAGCTTTTGCTTTTTCAAGTTTCTCAGCGGTGTTGGTGTCGAAATGAAGACCGGAGGCATAAGGATGATGAATCGCGCCGCAAAGCGGACATGGTTTTCCGTTCATGAGCTCGCTTCTGGCCTTTTCATAAGAGAGGACCTGAAGATAGAACGCATGGGCTGAGGAGGTTGCTTCAACCAGAGCCTGCTTATCCCGCAATGTCTGGATTGCCGCGGACAGTGAGAGCGACGAGATGCGAAGGGCATGCTTGGTTCCCTCGAGCAGCTCTTTCTCCTTAACTTGTTCTTCGTGATCCATGGCCAGAAGAGAAATTCGTTCGACCATTTCATTGACCTTGGCAAGATGCGCTTCACGCTCGGCGAGTAGGACATGAAGCGATTCGGGGGAGTCATGTCCGACCGTTTTAATGAGAATTCGCTTTTTTGTCGTGAGTTCGCTCTGCAGCGAAAGTTCTTTCGCTTTTTGCTGAGACAGTGCGGCTTGTGTTGCGGTCAGCTGAGAGCGGTTGAGTTCGATTGTTTTCTGAAGTTTGCGCTGATCTTCCTGAAATTTTTCAATATTGCTGTTTTCATCCTCGATGATCAGGAGCTCTCTTTCATATTCGTCGAGCTCGGAGACAAGCAGCGAGTCGCTGCTCTGTTCATTCATCTTTTTAGCAAGCAGCTGCTCGCGCATATTGGCTTGAGAAAGCAAAGCTTTCAGTCGGTTAACGTTTTCCTGAATCAGACGCAGTGCGGTTTGTTCGCGAACCAAACTGTCTTTGGTGTTCTTCTGTTCAATTGAAAAAGAAGAAATATCCTCATCAAGCGTACGCACTCTTTCGACAATCGTGCGCTTTTCATGGAATTCTTTTAGCGTGAGCTGGTAGTTCTTATCCGCTTCGTTCAGTGCTGAGGCGGCCGAACGAACTTTTTCCGACAGAAACGGCGTAGTTTTCTTCAGGTCGGATAGATCTTTCTGGATTTCTTTTTCATGCTCCCTCTGCTGAACGATAACGTCGTATTCGGGCTGGAGCTTGTCCGCTTTCCTGGCCTTCTCGAGGACGGTTTGCTTGACGCGGAATCGGGCGATGTCCGCATCAACGACGGCCTTCTGTTTGGAGAGCTTAGAGATTTCCTCCTTGAGTAGAGCAATTTTTCCAACCCATTCAATTTGGGACTGATTTTTTTGAACGTCGCGCTGAAGCGCGGCAAGTTCCTGTTCCGTTCGCACGAGCATCTGGCTGAGGTTTTGCTCTTCCTCCTGAGAAACCGCGGGAATGGAGGCGATGACTTTCTCGGAAGCCTGAAGCATCGCTTCTTTTTGTTTCACGATGCCTTCTGCCGCGAGCTGTAGTCGCTGAGTGTCAGTGTTTGGCGCGCTCAGGCATGATCCAAAAGCAAAAATGCCGTCACTGGCAGAAAGTTTATGGTTCCAGTGTTTCGCGTCTAAGAAAATTGCGCTGAAAAATTCTTCTGAAGAGAGGCTGGTCAGCTGTGAAATTTTCCATTTGGCTGAAGAGTCGTCTTTTTTTGTCAAAACGGCTTCCGAGCCGTTCCATTCAGCATCGAAAATTCCCTCTGAGGATTCGAGCTCAGCCCGCACTGACTTAAATTCAGTGCCGCCGTCTTGATCGGAGCGTCCGAATAGGGCGAGCCTCAGGGCGCGTGCCGCGGATTCCGCATCCGCGCTCTTTTCGGCGAAGTAATTTTCCTCAACCGTGAAATCAACATGAAAAGGAGATCCCGAAAAATCTGAGGGAACTGCCTCTAAAGAAAGAATTTTCATGCTTACCTTGATATTTTTTCGTTAGTAGGTGACTTTAGTCAGACCGTAGCCAAGTACAAAGAAAATCACAGACAGAATGATCCACATGATCGTGAGGATGCGTGTTGTCTGCAGAATTTTTTCACGCTGATATGCGGAAAGATCAGGGGTCAGAAGAAGTCTTCCGAACTTGCTGAAGTAGCTGCCGCAGAAGCCGCCGATGAGCACAGGGATAATGCCCCACCAGTAACTGAATCCGATCCAGCCGATTAAAGCTCCTGAACCGACAAGAAAAGCAATAAGAATTGGGTACGCAAACATTGAATATAACCTCCACACAGCACTTTACCGCAATCGACCGATGTACACAAAACGGAGATTTCAAGGAGTACAAAAATGCCATAAAAAAACGCCGCGAAAAGCGGCGCTTTGGTGGTTAAATCAGTTTACTTGGTTAGATCGGCCGGTACTTTGCCGCCGTTCTCAGCAAGCTTCTGCATCACGGCTTTGTGAAGCCAAACATTCATTTGAGCATAGTCTCCGCCGATGAGATCTTTCGGGCATCCGAGCTCTTCAGCCAATGTTTTGCGATTAGCCAGAGAGGAATCAATACCGAGAAGCTTCATCAAGTCAACGATAGAAGTTTTCCAGTTCAGATTTGCCCCGTTCTTGCTTGCAATCTCTTCGCATACTGCAATGACGTCAACGGTCTGGGGAGCTTCAGAAGCAGAGACCTCGGGCGCAGCGGGTTCAGCTGCGGCTGGGGCTTCCGCGGCTGCGGCTTCAGTGCCGGCAACAGCTTCAACTGCCTTATCTTTCACTAAACCGAGTTTTTCCATGATTGTATTGAAAATGCCCATATGGCCTCCTGTATCTCAATGACTAATTAAACGGAACTACCGTGTTCTTAATTCTGAATATTACTCTCAGCCTCAAAAACGGATTGGTACAAACCCCGATTTAGGCAAAGGAAGCTGATTGCCTGAGATTAGATATTTATCGCAGGTCGGCTAAAAAGAAAATCAGCCGGAATAAACAATCGGTAAACTTAGAGTCGGATCACGAAAATATCCAAAAAGAAGTTAATCTAAGGAGAATTCGCTTGTTTACGCTAACTCTGCTCATGGCTGCGGCATCTGTCTTTACAGCGGCAGTGTTTATCTATTGCTTTAAGAAGCAGAACGCGGGGCGGATTTCCTTTTCGATACTTCTTTTGACGGGCGTAATCCTTATTGCCGCATCTGCCCTGTATGCGGGACTCGGCCGCTTCAGTGATTGGCAGGACGCTAAGGTTGAGACGCATATCGATCCTCGGCTTGCGGCAAAAATCACCGAAGCAAGAAGAGAAGTGCTGCGGTTTCCGGACAGTGCGGATAAGAAAATCGAACTTGGAAGACTGCTGCTTCAGGGCGGACGCTTTAGTGATTCGGCACAGGTATTTGAGCAGGCGATTGCCCAATATCCGCAAAGAGCTGATCTGTACGGCCTAAAGGCAAGAGCGCTTTATTACGCAAACGGAAGAAAAATCACGGACGATGTTCGGGAGAGCATTGATGCGGCCCGGGCGTTAAAACCCGCGGAAGCTGAAAGCACGATGCTCGTTGCAGAAGACGCTTATCGAAGAGGAGAGTACAGGGTCGCTGTTGAAGAGTGGCAGAAAGTGCTGAAATCCGGTTCAGCCGGGATCAATCGAGAGGCGGTCGCAAATGCGGTTAGAAGCGCACAGACAAAGCTTCAGAAGTCGGAGCAACAATAACAGACCGTTTGGATATCGGTGAAAGCGACAAAGAGGAGAATCACGTGTTACCTGAGTTCGGACATTTTCTTTTAATCCTTGCGGCAGTGATCGCTTTCGTTTTTCCATGGACAATACTCTACGGCGTTCTGAGGAAGCCTCCTGCATTCACAGGGCTCTGGCGTCCTGAGGTTCTGACGGTGTTTTCCGGTCTGACGCTTTCGCTCTTTTCACTCGCATACGCTTTCCTGACCAATGACTTCTCCGTCACTTATGTTTCAGAGAACTCAAATTCGTACTTGGAGACTTTTTATAAAATCGCGGCGGTTTGGAGCAGCCACGAAGGTTCCATGCTGCTCTGGATTTGGCTGATTTCCTGCTGGACAACCTTGTTTGCGCTTCTGACGAACGAATCCGAAGAAGTGAAAGCGCCAGCCGTCGCTTCAGCGCTGCTGATTATCGGTCTGCTGTCTCTTTTTCTCGTTTTTACTTCGAATCCGTTTGCGCGTCAGCTCCCGATGGTACCTGCCGAAGGCAAGGATCTGAATCCGATTCTTCAGGACATCGGAATGATTTTTCATCCGCCGCTTTTATTTTTGGGTTACGCAGGGATTTCTCTCTCGTTTGCTTTCTCAATCGGCTGTCTTCTTCGCAGGCAGCTGACTCCGACTTCTCTGAATTCACTGACTAAAATTTCGAGCATAGCCTGGGGCTTCTTGACGGCGGGCAATGTTCTCGGTTCCTGGTGGGCTTATAACGAGCTCGGCTGGGGCGGCTGGTGGTTCTGGGATCCGGTTGAGAACTCCTCATTTATCCCGTGGCTGCTTGCAAGTGCTCAGCTTCATGCGCTTTTGCTTGCCCGTAAACGCCACAAACTCTGCAAGAGCGTGCTTTTTATCCCGATTGCCGCTTTTACCGTTTCACTCATCGGCACCTTTATTGTGCGCTCAGGCGTGATCCAGTCGGTTCACGCCTTCGCTTCCGATCCGAATAAGGGGCTCTTCCTGATTGCAATAACGGTGCTCATGGCACTGCCTGCGCTGATTCTTTTTGCCAGAAACGCGGTCTTTTTTAAAGGCGATACTTCAGAAATCAATGCTTATGATGCCGCCGTATCCGTGGCTGTCATGATTCTTAGCGCGGCTGCGGCAGTGGTTTTATTCGGAACCGTGTTCCCGCTTATTTATCAGGGGTTCGGACTCGGAAGTCTGTCTGTCGGGGCTCCGTACTTTAATTCTATCTTCGCGCCGCTGACGATTGCCGCGGCTTTGCTGATCAGCGGCTTTACGCTGTTTAGACAAAGAGCAGCCTCTGCCGCCGCGGTTATTGCGGTAAGCGCTGCCTCATCGGTTGCGATCGCTTTTTTCCTGCATCCGAAGGATCCGATTATGACGGCCTTCGCGGTCTTTTCCTGTGCAATGCTGTTTCTGAGCCTTATCACAGAGGCGCTGACAAAACGCGCCGGACAAAATTGGTTTGCGTTTCTCGCTCATTTGGGCATCGCGGTATCAATGGTCGGTGTGATCGGCGATACGCAGTTTCAGCAGGAGGCGCTGGTCCGAATGGGGCCGGGCTACGGAAGACCGCTTGGCGACGTTATCTTTGTCTACGACAGAACGGATAAAGTTGACAGCAAGTCTTTTTATGCGGACGAGGGTCGCATCATTGTGCTTGATAAGAATGAAAAAGAAATTACCGAGCTTCGCCCGCAGCGTCAGACGTTTAAGAGCAACGGGATGCAGATGACGCATGCCGGCATCAGTCATGGCCTGTTCCGTGATTTGTACGTTTCAATGGGCAATCAGCTTTCCGCGGAAGAGTATCTGATGCGTCTGAATATTAAACCGATGATGATATGGCTTTGGCTTGGCGGACTCTTGATGATATTCGGTCTTTTCTTTGCTCGGACGTTTAGAAGAGAAAAGGATCTCTCATGAAAAAAATTATCTATGTCCTGACATGCTGTTTGGCTTTGTGTTTCGCATCCCTGTCGTTAGCGGCGGTCTCAAGTGCTGATATCCGCACTCAGGCGATAGAGATATCCAAAGAGCTGAGATGTCCCTCCTCAATGACTCAGTCTCTTTATGAGTCGGAAGCGCCTATCGCGGCTGAGCTGAAAGGGCTTATCTATAAAAAGTTAGCGGCAGGGGAATCAAAAGAGCAGATTCTTACGTTTCTAAGCGAGCGCTATGGTGAGCAGATTCGATATGAACCAGCGATGAACGCTTCTACTGCAATGCTGTGGCTCTTTCCGGCGTTTTTATTTTTAACGATTTTCTTCTGGTTTGTCATCGCAGTCCTGCTCAGGAAAAAATTAAAGTAAGCGGGTTAATAAATCATGGGCGAAGTTCTGTGAAGAGAACGCAGAAAGCGGGATAATCATAGATTCGCACTATCTGTTTTTACTGTGAATATATAGAAAATGAAAACGCCCGATTCCGCGCGCATTCTCGAAATTCTAAAGCAGCTTTGCGCAATTGCTTCTGTTTCCGGTCGAGCCGAACAGGAGAACCGCTGCGCTCAATATATTGCCGATTTTCTTAATCGTCTCATCCCGGAATCCGAAGGCCGCCTCTCGGTCAGATTGGTTCCCTGTGAGGGAGACGCGCTGGGACGAAATGCGGTGATTGCCCTTTTGAGGGCTTCGCGGGCAACCGACAAGACGATTATTCTGACCGGCCATTTTGATGTTGTGGATACAGCGGTCTGCGGCGAACTTCGCGAGCAGGCTTTTAATCCCGACGCTTACACAGAATCTCTGAAAGGCTTCGCGATTTCTCAGGAAGCGAAGAAAGATCTGGAAAGCGGCAACTGGCTCTTCGGACGCGGAACGATGGATATGAAGGCGGGACTTGCTCTTTTTCTTGCCTCAATGGAGCAATGGATCAGAGACCGAGATCTCGCAGTCAACATTCTCTTTTGGGCGGTTCCGGATGAGGAAGCCAACAGCGCGGGCATGATCGGAAGTCTGAGAGCTTTCAGTGATTTATGCCGCAGCGAACATTTAAAGTGTGTTGCTGCGCTGACCGGAGAACCGTGTTTCTGGACTTCCGAGACGGAAATGACCGAAGCGGTTCGTCCATATTATTTGGGGACTACCGGAAAACTCATGCCGTTTTTCTATGCACTCGGGAAACCCGCACATGTCGGCAATTATTTCGAAGGCTTGAATGCCGCTCTCATGCTGAGTGAAATCGTTACCGAAGCGGAGACGGATATCAAACTCTTTGAAGGTGAGGGGCTTGATTTGCTTGCTCCGCCGACCTGTCTGTATATGCAGGTCAGACGCGAAAGCTATTCGGTCACGCTGCCCGAAGCGGCAGTGGCGTACTTCAACGTTTTAACCGCCCGAAAAGATGTCGAAGACATTATGCGCTGGGCATGCCTGACAGCGGCGAGCGGAACCGCAAAGACCAGAAGAAGAATCGAAGAAGCGCGCCTCTTTGCCCTCACAAAAGGCGCGGATTATCCGGATTGCCCGCAGGTGAATATTCTTCAGTACAAGCTTTTGAGAAAAATGGCGGCAGCCAAATGCAAAGAGCGTTTTGAGGAGGAACTGGCCGGTTTCTGGAAGAGTGTTCCTTCAGACATCGATGCCCGGGAAGCGGCGATCAAAGAATGCGAATGGCTGATCAGCAAAGCGAATCCGCCTCGTCCCGCGATCATTGTGGGACTTCTGCCTCCGTACTATCCCGCCAGAGTCAACCGCAGCGCCTCGGAAGAAGAGCGCGAGCTCAGAAGCCGGATGGAAGAAGTGGTGGCGCAGGCCAAAGAGATGAGTTCCGACGGTGCGGTGCGCATGCATGAGGTATTCGGAGGAATTTCCGATCTCTCGTTCCTCGGCTTTAAAACGTTGAACGAACAGGCCTTGAGAGCGGCGCCAAACATGGCCGGCTGGGGCAGAGTATTCCATCTTCCGACCGACATTGATTTCAGTGAAGAGATTCCGGTCGCGAATATGGGCCCCGCGGGCAGGGACGCGCATCAGATGACTGAAAGACTTGAGCTGGATTATTCGCTCAATATCGCGCCGAAACTGCTTTTGGAATTAATCCGCAAACTCTCCTAAAAACACCAAAGCCCGCTTGTTGCGGGCTTTAGTGACTGAGGACTGCGGAATTTACTGCGGCGCATCCCGCACCGCAGTAAACCGACTATTTGCCGAAGCTGTCCTTAAGGGCAACGGCAAGGTTGAATACAAGATTATCTGCGGAGAAGTCCTTCTGATCGGCGACATAGTAGCCGTTGCGCTCAAACTGGAAGCGATCTTCTGGTTTGGCAAGCTTCAGAGAGGGTTCAACGTAGGATTTGCAGACTGTCTTGCTGTCCTTATTGATGAGTGTGCGGAAATCTTCCTCTCCGCTGTCAGGTTTCGGAACGCTGAATAAGCGGTCGTACAGTCTGATCTCGGCAGGCAGCGCCTCCTTACAGGAGAGCCAATGGATTGCAGCCTTCGTCTTGACGTTGTTGGCGCCGGCCGAACCGCTGCGGGTTTCCGGATAGTACTTGGCGTGGACTGTGACGACTTTGCCGTCCGCATCTTTTTCCACAGAGGTGGCTTCAACCACGTAGGCATGACGCAGACGGACCGGTATTGCGGGCTTCTCTGCAGTTGCCAGAGTAAGACGGCGATAGCCTTTCGGAGGATTTTCCGAGAAGTCGGAGCGCTCAATCCAAAGTTCCTTAGAGAACATCAGGCTGCGCGAGCCTCTTTCAGGATGCTGCGGATGATTCGGCGTTTCAACCTCTTCGGTCTGATCTTCCGGATAGTTGTCGATGACCAGTTTGATCGGGTCTTGCACGGCAATTCTTCTGTCGGCCTGAGCGTCAAGAACTTCTCTGAGGGCACCTTCCAGCACAGAGTGGTCAATCCATGCACCGGTCTGTTTAGAAACTCCGATTCTTTCACAGAAGAGTCGGATCGCCTCAGGTGAGTAGCCGCGGCGGCGAAGACCGACGAGTGTCGGCATGCGCGGGTCATCCCAGCCGTCGACCAGACCTTCTTTGACGAGCGCGATCAGTTTGCGCTTGCTCATGACCACATAAGTTAAGTTCAGGCGATTGAATTCGTACTGATGCGGAAGCAGGAAGTAGTTAGCTTTGACCGTCTGACTCAGAACATCCTGAAGCAGCGGAGTGAAGACGGCCGGGTTTGCGCTGACCGCATCAAGAACTGTTTTAGCGGTTTCCGCGCTGAGTTTCGCCGGGTCTTCTTTGATCGCCGTCAGAATTTCAAAGACCTTTCTTTCATCAGCGGTCTGTCCGAGTTTCCACTTGAATTTAACCGCGGCTTCCATAAAGGGCTTCTGCGCTTCAAAGTCTTTGCCAGCAAGCTCACCGATATAAGCGGCGGCTTTTTCAAAAACGTGCCGGTTGGGAATCGCCAGCCGCATTCCCTGATTGGAACTGAGCGTTCGGTAGCCCAATTGTAGAAAGCACGCTGATCTTCGAATTCCAGCGTGCAGATCGAGTGCGTAATATTTTCCAGAACGTCTTCGAGCGGATGCGCGAAGGTATACATCGGATAGATGCACCACTTATTGCCTGTGCGGTGGTGTTCGGCAAAACGAATACGGTAGATCGCCGGGTCACGCAGATTGATATTGCGGGAAGCCATATCGATCTTGCTGCGGACAACCATGCTGCCTTCAGGATGTTTGCCTTCTCTCATCTCGCGGAAAATGCGAAGATTTTCTTCCGGAGAACGGTCGCGGTACGGAGAGTTGACACCGGGAGACTTGAGCGTGCCGCGGTTTTCACGAATTTCGTCTGCGCTCTGTTCGTCAACATAAGCGCAGCCGATCTTGATTAAATGCTCCGCGATCTCATACATGTAATCAAAGTAATCGCTCGCGAAGTAGTAGTTGATTTCTTTATCGTCTTTCCAATCAAAGCCGAGCCAATTGACAGAGCCTAAGATGGAGTCGACATACTCCTGATCTTCTTTGACGGGGTTCGTATCGTCAAAGCGCATGTGGCAGCGGCCCTGATAGTCTTTGGCTAAACCGAAGTTAATGCAAATACTTTTGGCGTGACCGATGTGAAGATAACCGTTGGGTTCCGGCGGGAAACGCAGACGAACTTTGGCTTCGTCAACCGGTCCTTCCATTTGCTCGGTGTAGGTGCCGGGAGCGCCCCTCCAGTGACGGGGTTCATTTGTCCCCTGTTCCAGATCTTCGTTAATGATATTGCGAAGAAAATTTGTAATGTGGCTGGATGCCGTCTTTTCTGTAGTATCGCTCATTGTTTTCAATCGGTTTGAATAGATTCAGACTTTTTATTTTACCGTTTTAAAGACTGAATCGCCTTAATCTTCCTGGAATGCGGTTTCTCTGGTCTTCTTAATGCTCGGAAGCAGAATCAGAAGAAGCAGGAAGAGCGCGAACATCAGAAGCACAAGTGAGATCGGACGTGTCAGGAAGGTCGTCGGGTCACCGCGGGAGAGCAGCATGGCTCGGCGAAGGTTTTCTTCCATCATGGGTCCGAGGATGAAGCCTAAGATCAGAGGCGCCGGTTCGCATTTCAGTTTGTAGAAGAGGTAGCCGAGGGCGCCGCAGACAATCGTGATGTAAACGTCAAACGGATTGTTATTGATGGAGTACACGCCGATGCAGCAGAAAGTCAGAATCATCGGGTAGAGCAGACTGTAAGGAATTCTGAGCAGCTGCACCCAGATGCCGATCAGCGGAAGATTCAAAATGACAAGCATCAGGTTGCCAATCCACATGGAGACAACCAGCCCCCAGAAGAGGGAGGGGTTGGAGCTCATCACCTGCGGGCCCGGTGTGATGTTGTGAATCATCAGGGCGCCGATCATCAGCGCCATTGTGGCGTTGCAGGGAATGCCCAGCGTCAGCATCGGAATAAAGCTGGTCTGCGCTCCGGCGTTGTTCGCGGATTCGGGGCCCGCGACGCCGGCAATGTTGCCATGGCCGAAAGGCGGTTTCGCGTTCTCGCCTGCGACTTTCTTTTCCAGTGTGTAAGACGCGAAAGACGCAAGCAGAGCGCCCCCGCCGGGAAGGATGCCGAGGAAAGAACCGAGCAGGGTTCCGCGTGTAATGGCGGGCGCAGCTGCCATCAGCTCCTTAAACGAAGGCCAAATAGAGCCCACTTTCTCTGTTAAAGATTCTCGGGTTTCACCTTTGGAAAGGTTCACGATAATTTCGGTGAATCCGAAGAGACCCATGGAGATTGCGACGAAGTCGATGCCGTCCTGAAGCTCGGGCACGCCAAAGTCAAAGCGGAACGCGCCGGAGTTGACGTCAGCGCCGATAATGCCGAGCAGCAGACCGAGGATGATCATGGCAAACGCCTTGAGAACCGAGCCGTTGGCAAGAACAACCGCTCCGACAAGGCCGAGCACCATCAGACTGAAGTATTCCGCAGGGCCGAATTTAAAGGCAAGTTCGATCAGCGGGGGAGCGAATGCGGCAACGAGAACCGTAGCAAAGCAGCCTGCGATAAATGATCCGATGGCCGAGAGCCCGAGGGCGGTGCCGGCCTTGCCTTGACGCGCCATCTGATACCCGTCAAGACAGGTCACGACAGAAGCAGATTCTCCTGGGAGGTTGACGAGAATAGCTGTTGTGGAACCGCCGTACTGAGAACCGTAATAAATGCCCGCGAGCATAATCAGCGCGGAAGTCGGATCGAGAGAGTAGGTGATCGGGAGCAGCATCGCGAGAGTTGCGACGGGACCAAGACCCGGCAGAACCCCGATCAGCGTACCGAGCGTGACGCCGATGAAACAGTAAAGAAGATTGTGCAGTGAGAGGGCGGTTGTGAAGCCGATCGCAAGATTATTAATTAAATCCATCTCAGACCTCTCGAATTATTGAACCAGGAAGGCGGGCCAAATCGGTACCATAAGGTTGAGCCCGAAAACGAAAATAAGCCAGACAAGCGCGCTGAGAAATACGCAGAGAATCAGCGTCGGCTTCCAGCGGAAAGGCATACCATGATCGCGGTCGCCGGAATCAGTCCGGCCGGCCGCAGCAGTACCGCAAAAATAGCGACGGAGCCGAGAATGACGATAAAACTGTACCAGTCAAATCGGCCGAACTTTCCGCCGTCATCTTCTTCGCTTTTGAAAAGAAGCGATTTCAGCGTGATTAAGAGACCAAGGAGGAACAGAAATCCGCCGAGGAGCATCGGAAAATATCCCGGCCCCATTCGAGAGGCGGATCCGAGTTCGTAATGCGTGATGGAATATAAACAGAAGAATGCGCCGAAACCCATAAATAAAAGGCCGGCCCAAAAATCTCTTTGGTCTTTAATCATGGCTGCAAAATAAAGAAGAAGGCTGCAAAACAGCCTTCTGAGGTTAAAGATAAAAATGGTTAGTCGATTTTAGCGCCGCTTGCCGCAACGATCTTCTTATACTTAGCCATTTCTTCTTTGACAAAGCTGCCAAGTTCGGCCGGTGTTCCGGCTTTTTCCTGTGCGCCCATGGTTTCAAAGCGCTTGGCCATGGACTGAGACTTGATAGCTTTGACAAATGCTTTGTTCAGCTTATCGAGCTCTTTCTGGTTCAGACCTGCGGGAGCGAAGAAAGCGTACCAAGTGGAGATATCAAATCTGGGAACTCCGGCTTCAGCCATTGTCGGAACATCCGGCAGGGCAGGCGCTCTGAAGCTTGTTGTGACGGCAAGCGGAATGAGTTTGCCGGCTTTGATGTCCGCGGAAGCGGAGGCAAGATTGTCAAAAATGAGGTCGGTATCACCGGCGAGAACACTCATTCTCGCAGCGGCTGCGCCCTTGAACGGAATATGGACGAGCTTGATGCCGGAATCGGCTTTCAGCAGTTCGCCCGACATGTGGCCGGCTGAGCCGTTGCCGCCAGAGGCGTAATTGAGTTTGTCCGGGTTCTTTTTAGCGTAAGCGATCAGGTCTTTGACGTTCTTGATACCGGTTTCTTTAGAGAACTTGGGTGTAATGACAAGAACGTTCGGAGTCTGAGCGATCAGAGTGATCGGAGTGAAGTCCTTAATCGGGTCGTAAGGAAGCTTACTGAAGAGATTCGGGTTCACCGCGTGTGTGGCCAGGGCGCCCATGACAATGGTCTTGCCGTCCGGAGACTGTTTGGCGACATAGTCAACACCGATGTTGCCGCCGGCACCCGGCTTGTTTTCAACAATAATATTTCCGAGACCGGCGCGGGCTTCTTCTGCAACAGCTCGGGCGGTCACGTCAAGCGGTCCTCCGGGAGGATAAGGAACGATGATGCGGATCGGATCGTCCGCGAAGGAAATTCCCGGGATAAGAGCGGAGCCCATGGCGGCAGCGCCCATGAGGCAGATTTTTCTTCTAGTAAATGTCATTTCTCACCTATTAGTAGGAAGATTTGTTAAAAAGCAGATACAAGCCTACATTCTCAACATTCTAAGAAAAAAATACCTCTCTATCTGAAATATTAATGAAAAGACACTCGGCTACTAGGGTAAAACAGTACATTTTCCCTTTTCTATTCCGTATTTCGGTAAAAATTCTCGTTACTGCGGATTTTTGTGACTGATTTTTGCTGAAAAGAAAGGGTACGAGAGCTTTTCTCATTGCGCACAGCTTGTTGTTTTGCGTTCTAGTGATCAGAGAAGGAGGGAGCTGCGCTCATTTACTTATGCGCGCAGTGTGTTTCAGGCGCATTTAAGGAGAAGAAATTAATATTTTAGCGTCAGGAGAGATGCGGTACTTAGCTTTAAATCCGCTTGTGCTCTTGGAGGATGGAGCGTAGTCCTTTCGGGTTGACGATATGGACGTGCTTTTGATGGATTTCAATTAGTCCGAGTTCTGTGAATTTGGAAAGAGCACGGCTGATGGTTTCCAGTTTTAAACCTAAGAAGCTGCCGATATCGGCGCGCGTCATTCTCAGGACAAACTCTGTGCGTGAGAAACCTCTGGTTTCAAAGCGCTTGGACAGGCTGAGAAGAAAAGCGGCAAGCCGCTCAGTGGAGCTCATGGAGCCGAGCATCAGCAGATTATGGTGCTGCAGAACGATTTCCCGGCTGAAGAGTCGGCGCACATGCGAATCAATCGCCGGGCTTTGTCCGCAGAGGGCTTCAAGGTCTTCATAGGGCATGACGCAAACTTCGCTGTCCTCCAGCGCGGTTGCGGTGCATGTATGAAAGCCGTGGTATATGCCGTCAATGCCGAGCATTTCGCCGGACATATTGAATCCGATGACCTGCTCTCGGCCTTCGTCGGTGACAATGGAGCTTTTGACGGAACCGAGCTTGACGATATACAGAAAGCGGAGCGGATCGCCGGCATGGAAGAGTCGGCTGCCCTTACTGATTTTTTTGTTGAAGGTGACGATGTTTGAACAGTTAACGAATTCTTCGTTCGAGAGGCCTTCGGGCAGACAGAGCGTTTTTTGTTTGCAGGCGCTGCAATCGGGCGGCAGGAAGGGTGTTTCGTTAAGTTCGGTTAAATTCATCACTTGTATGATTGCTGTGCCGAGGTTTGTCTTAAACTCACGGAATTTATAAACAATCCGCTGGATAGTCTGCAATAGACTGATGCGGTGATGATATCAGAACTTAGTTAATTTCAATAGCCTTTAGAGGCGAAGGAAAACGATGAAAAAAAACTCACTCCTATCGGTAGAATTTCCTGATCTGGAATTGCTGCAGCGATTCGATGTTCCGGGTCCGCGCTATACGTCATATCCGACTGCGGACCGTTTCAGCAAAGACTTCGGCGCAAAGGATTTTGAGTCGGTTTTAGCTGCTCGTCCCGAAGGCAGAGACCTGTCCATCTACGTGCATATCCCCTTCTGCTCGAACATCTGCTATTTCTGCGGATGCAATAAGGAAGTCACGAAAGACCATTCCCGTTCCAAGGAATACATTGAAGTGCTCGCTATGGAATGCGACAACGTCGCGAAGGTCCTCGGCGGAAGCAGAAAAGTTGAACAGCTTCATTTCGGCGGCGGCTCTCCGACTTTCCTGAATAACGATGAAATTCTCGAGGTCATGCGCGTCATTACGGAGCGTTTTCCTCTGGCCGAAGGAGCGGAAGTTTCGGTTGAAGTCGATCCGAGAACGACTCCGGTCGATAAAGTCGCCGCGCTTGCCAAGGCCGGCTTTAACCGCATGAGCGTGGGTGTTCAGGATTTCAACGAACGTGTTCAGATTGCGATTAACCGTGTTCAGCCGTTTGAGCAGACTAAGGCGGTTTTTGACGCGGCAAGAGCCAACGGTTTCCACTCTATTAATATGGACCTTATCTACGGTCTTCCCTTCCAGAGCAGAGAAACCTTTGCGCACACGCTTGACAAAGTAATTGAGCTGAGCCCTGATCGTATTGCGCTGTACCACTATGCGCACCTGCCCGAACATTTCAAGGCGCAGAGAAGAATTAACGCGGCGGACCTGCCTCCCTCTCCGGAGAAAGTCGGCATTATGATGGATGCGATCACCCGTCTGTCCGAATCCGGCTACCACTATATCGGCATGGATCATTTTGCCAAACGCACTGATGAGCTTGCAAAAGCTCAGGAAGAGGGCACTCTGCAGAGAAATTTCCAGGGCTACTCCACAAAACCTGAGTGTGACATGGTTGCGCTCGGCGTTTCTTCGATCAGCAAGGTTCACGGCTGCTATGCGGCAAATCCCCGCGATCTGCCTTCTTACTATGAAAAAGTCCGTTCCGGCGCTCTTGCGACGGTACGCGGCTATCTTCTCAATGACGACGACAAACTGCGCTCAAAAGTCATCATGGAATTGATGTGCCAGTTCAGAGTTGTGAAAGCGGACATTGAGAAGCAGTTCGGCATCAATTTCAACGAATACTTCGATTTTGAGCTGAATAATCTCAAGCATTTTGAGAAAGAAGGATTGGTAACGCTCGCCGAAGACGCCGTCTCGGTGACTCCAAAGGGCAAACTGCTTGTCCGTGCTGTGGCGATGAATTTCGACCGCTATCTGCGCGAGGATGAACGAGTCAGACGTTACTCCCGTATTGTCTAGGTCAGCTGATCACAGGAAAGAGCCGCTTCGAGCGGCTCTCTTTAATTCTTCTGTGCAAAGCCGTCTTTCTTTATAGATTGTCAGCAGCCGTTCTGATCGGATGTGTCCGTGTTTACAGCGGCAGCTTATTATTTTGAGCTCTGAGATTGTCGCCTTAAAGACGGTGATGCAGAAGGCTGTCTGATAAAATATATAAATTGTGTTGCTGAAAAATTCAGCTTTTTTTGAGAAATTACAAATGTTCACTGCATCAGAAATTCGATCGACATTTCTGAAGTTTATGGAGTCCAAGGGGCATACGATTGTTGCCTCCAGCCCTGTTGTTCCCGGAGATGATCCGACTCTGCTCTTCACGAATGCCGGTATGAACCAGTTCAAGGATGTTTTCCTTGGATTTGACAAGCGTCCCTACAAACGTGCGACGACCAGTCAGAAGTGTGTTCGCGCAGGCGGAAAACATAATGACTTGGAAAACGTCGGCTATACCGCCCGTCACCATACTTTCTTTGAAATGCTCGGCAATTTCAGCTTTGGTGATTATTTCAAGCGCGATGCGATTAAGAACGCATGGGAGCTGCTGACACAGCACTTTATGCTTCCGCCGGAAAAGCTTTGGGTCACCGTGTACGCGGAAGACGATGAAGCCTATGACATTTGGAACAAGGAAGTCGGCGTTCCTGCTGAACGAATCGTTCGTATCGGCGACAACAAAGGCGCTCGTTACGCTTCCGACAACTTCTGGATGATGGGCGACACAGGTCCATGCGGCCCTTGCTCTGAAATTTTCTACGACCACGGTGAGGATGTCGCCGGAGGTCCTCCGGGAAGCCCCGACGAAGACGGCGACCGTTACATTGAAATTTGGAACCTCGTGTTCATGCAGTTCAATCGTGATGAAAAAGGCGAAATGCATCCGCTGCCCCGTCCGAGCGTTGATACCGGCATGGGACTTGAGCGTATTTCTGCGGTTCTGCAGCATGTTCATTCCAACTATGACATTGACCTTTTCCAGAACCTGATGCGTGCGGTGGTTAAGGCGGTTGAAGAAGCGGGCGGTGAAAACGTCGATCCGAATTCGCCTTCTGTCAAAGTCATTGCTGACCACATTCGTGCTTGTACCTTTATCATTGCTGACGGAATTCTTCCCGGCAATGAAGGCCGCAGCTACGTGCTTCGCCGTATTGCTCGCCGCGGTATGCGTCACGGCTTCAAACTTGGCGCCCGTGATCTCTTCTTCAGCAAGCTGGTTAAAGCGGTCGCCAAAGAAATGGGCGATCAGTATCCTGAAACCCGTAATCCTCATATCGAAGAAGTCCTGCGTCAGGAAGAAGTTCGCTTCTCCCAGACGCTTGCCAAGGGTCTTGATATTCTTAACGAAGCTCTTGCTGACGGAACCAAGGTTCTCGGAGGCGATGTCGCGTTTAAGCTTCACGACACCTATGGCTTCCCGGTTGACCTGACTGCGGACGTCTGCCGTGAAAGAGGCGTGACGGTTGACTTCGAAGGCTTTGACGCGGCGATGGAAAAACAGCGTGAAAAAGCCAGAGCGACCGGTAAATTCAAGATGGCTCAGGGCCTTGAATATGAAGGCAGCCCGACGGAATTCCTCGGCTACGAAACCCTCGCGGTTCACGCCTGTCGTGTAGAAGCAATCTACAAAGACGGCGAGCCGGTGAAAGACGCAGATGCCGGAGATGAAGTTGTTGTTGTCTTTGACAAAACTCCTTTCTACGCTGAAAGCGGCGGTCAGATGGGCGACAAGGGCGTCTTTAAAAACAATACAACTATTCTGAAAGTTGACGACACCTTCAAGATCAAAGCGGATGTGTTTGGTCATATGAGCTATGTCGCCGAAGGCAGTGTCAAAGTCGGTGATCTTTTCAGCGCCAAAGTTGATGAAGAAAACCGAGAAGCGACAGCCAGAAACCACTCTGTGACGCACCTGATGCACAAGGCGCTGCGTGAAGTGCTCGGTCAGCACGTTCAGCAGAGAGGCTCGATGGTTAACGGCGATCGTACCCGCTTTGACTTTGTTCACACCAGCCCGATGACTGCAGAACAAATTTGCGAGGTCGAAGACATCGTTAACAAAGAGATTCTGCGCAACACAGCGACACACGTACGCGTCATGCCTCTAGATGAAGCCAAGAAGACAGAAGCGGTCATGCTGTTCGGTGAGAAATACGGCGAAAACGTTCGTGTTTTAAACATTGGTTCCAGCTGTGAGCTCTGCGGCGGTACTCACGTCCAGAGAACCGGCGACATCGGCATGTTCAAGATTGTTTCCGAGTCCGGTATTTCCGCCGGCGTCAGACGTGTAGAGGCTGTGACCGGTATGTCCGCGCTGCGTTATACACAGAAGCAGGAAGCCATCATTCATGAAGTCGCCGAAGAGTTCAAAGCGCCGACAGACGAAGTGGTCTCCAAAGTTGTTGAAACCGTTGACCACCTCAAGCGTGCGGAAAAAGAACTCGACACCATCAAGGTTCAGCTTGCACAGGCAGGCGCTTCCAGCGTTGCAGCCAAGGCTGAAGATATCGGCGGCGCCAAGCTGCTGGTGACGGAAATGAAGGGCGTTGAGACCAAAGCGCTTCGTGA
>ERZ777305.1617-NODE-1617-length-24859-cov-65.690453_pt1 | contig 24859 bp, 18 predicted proteins | sample MGYA00374965_ERZ777305 | MGnify/ENA primary metagenome ERZ777305 (study PRJEB29328, sample SAMD00013331) | mouse gut metagenome | study: EMG produced TPA metagenomics assembly of the Metagenome analysis of fecal microbiota from mouse which was promoted... | reverse complement strand
ATAAAATAGCACATTCATTGAGTGTGCAACGTATTCTTAAATGAAAGAGCCGTGTATCAAGTCCTAAAAAATCTTTGATAATTACTGATATTCCAATAAAAATGTGTAATTTTGCAGATGCATTATACTTGCAGAAGCCCGAAGAGGGATAGCGGGTGGGTGCAACTTTACATAAAGAGCGTTTACTTGACGCTTGTCTTTGACGAATCGTAACTTCGCAACTTACAACAACAGTCAAAGGACAAGACAACAGTAGATGTTCACGGTAGGTATATTATGCCTTGCCGTGAATTGTCGTAAATATATACATTGTATATTTCGATTCGTTCACGCATGGGATTAATATATACCATGCGTGGGCTTTCTGCGTTGTCCGTTCTGACTGTTGGGCAATGCGAAGGCCTCGATTCGTGGGATGGGCAACAGGCAAGATTCCCACGCTTTTTTGTTTAGTTCAAATATGCTTTGTATAATCATGGTATCGGGAACTCTGCCATACAAGGATTTTTCAGAAGGCAGAATTAATCTATGTATAAGATTTCTTGGGACTATGAGACTGGTGGGGTATTGCTTCACTCGCACGTTACTTCAGACACTTTGGGGATAACGCCACGTCCTGTATTCTGGGAAGAACTTAATTTGTTAAAGTTACACGAATTAGGTTGGAAATATCCTCATACAGAAGAGCCTTTGATGTGGGCTTGCAACAAACAATACTTTTATCGTGGGGAATTGATGTTTGAAGCAAAAGGGGCGAATATTTATGATTCTCCTATCGTTCTGTTTCAGAAAGGGAAAGAAAAGGCAACCTTACAATGCGTGGATGTGGCAAAAATGCTACACCGTAACAAAGACTTCCTCTTTCTATTGGAAAGCGAAGCTATTGAATTTATCCGAGATACATATTTGCAATACACATCTGCTAATCGTAGTACTGCACAAGTAGCTTCCAATCAACTTGATTATAACCAGTTACTTGAAAATGCAGAAAAGCGTTATAAAAAGAAAATGGCTATTGTAAAGGAAGATTGCGACAGCTTCGATATTGTACCCCTCGACACTGCCAAAGAGAATGGCAAACGTATTTTCCATTCCACCAAAATAGACCGTTTTCTCGCTTCTTTTTCCGGTGGAAAAGATAGTCAAGTAGTACTTGACCTTTGCACTCGTGCCATTCCTTCTACAGACTTTGAAGTGATTTATAGCGATACCGGCTATGAACTTCCTACTTCACTTGCCCTTTACGAACAAGTGCGACAGCATTATACATCGTTATACCCCGACTTGAAATTTTCCGTAGCTCGTAATCATGAATCCGTTCTCAACTATTGGGATCAGATAGGTACTCCCAGTGATACACATCGTTGGTGCTGTTCGGTGATGAAGACCGCCCCTCTCTATCGTATGTTAAAAATTGAGGGGACTAATAAGCAAGCAAAAGTACTGACGTTTGATGGAGTACGAGCAGAGGAAAGTACAAAACGATCAAGATATTCTCGAATAGGAAAAGGTGTTAAACACGATACTGTCATTAACGCTTCTCCTATTCTTGAATGGAGTATAGTGGAAATTTACCTATATATATTCAAGTACAAAATTCCGATAAACTTAGCTTATAGAAATGGCATGACAAGGGTTGGATGTGTACTATGCCCCTTCTCTTCGGATTGGAACGATATGATTTCCAATATGCGTTACAATGAGCGAGTACGTCCATTCCTTTCTAAAATAGAACTTTTTGTTTCCTCTTTAGGGGTTAATGACATAGATATTTATATAAAAAGCGGGAATTGGAAAAGGAGAGCTGGTGGAAAAGGGTTATGTTCTAAATCATCCATGGTGGTTGTGGCATCAAAACCGCATTTAATAATTACTATTACAAATCCAAAGAAGGATTGCTTGACATTTCTATCTGCTATTGGGAAATATACCCGTAATACAAATTCGGGGGAGTTATTATACAAAGGGACGCTGTACAAATATTCTATTGAGCAAAGAAACGATTCTATACAGATTTCTTTTGAGAACACTTACGCATCGCCTGTCCTACAAGGTTTAATAAAACGAGCTATTAATAAAGCTGTGTATTGCATTAATTGTGAAGCTTGTGAAGTTGAATGTCCTACGGGTGCATTAAGTATTCTCCCTGATGCAAAAATAGACTATACTAAATGTGTCCATTGTGGCAAATGTCTAACTTTTCATGAGGATGGTTGTATTGTAGCAAATTCATTGAAAGTAACAGGAATAGATAAAGCAAAAAATAAGATGAAACTGACTGATTATAATAGATTCGGGCTAAATGAAAGCTGGTTAGAAACATATCTGTGTACATATGAAACTTATTTTGAAGATAAGATTCATGGACTTAATGAAACTCAACAGATTCCACCATTTAAAAAGTGGCTAGTTCAAGCTGAAATATTGGATGATGTGAAAAAACACAATATAACAGAATTCGGTAAATACATTGCCGATTTATATATTAATGCACCTGACTTGGCTTGGGAATTGCTATGGATAAACCTATCATACAATTCTCCCATTGCAGAATGGTATATAGGAAATGTTGATTGGAATTTCGTTTTCACAGAAAAAGATATTGCCGAATTAGCTCACAATGATTATGGCGAAATGGCGATAAATTCAGTAGGCAAAATTATATATGCGTTATTTAGGACTTTTCGAGAAAGTCCTCTTGGAAACTTAGGTTTGTTGTATAAAATCGAAAACACAAGGTATAAGAAGATGCCTTACGATGAGTTATCACGAGAAGCGATTGCGTATTCTTTGTATAAATTCGCTTCTTTCTTAGATGTTAAATCATTTAGAATTAGCGATTTATACAATCAGAATTCAAAACATGGCTTATGGAGAGAGTTCGGCGTTTCTAAGGAAATGCTCATAAAAGAGCTCAATTTTTTAAGTAATGAAAGGAACCAAATTCTCACCGCAGAACTTAATATGGGACTTGACCATATATCACTTCGTGAAGATTTGGATGCTTTTAGTGCCCTTAAGTTGATAGTAGGATGATGATCATGTCGTTTAAGTTGGATTTATGAGGGACAATATTGTAAAAGTCAAATGCACTTATAGTTATGGTTTGCATAATGGCCAAGCCGATTTTATAGAACTTCCATGAAGTTAATCAGAAACAACTAATGCAATGGCAACAAGATATTCAGACTATATCACGATACGTGAATCGAAACCTGCTTATAATATAGGTAGGGAAGAACAAGGAGAATGGGAATCCTTTATTCCCAATGAACAATTCAACGACATATTACGCAAGGTGGTAAGTGCCGTTCGTAATAATGACCAAGATGCACACAAGTCATTTTGGATTGACGGTACGTATGGTACGGGCAAGAGTCATGCAGCCGCAGTAATCAAGCATTTGCTTTGTGATGAAGTGGGTGACATTCGCGAATACTTGGACACCGAATATGCATCCCGGCAATACGATTTGTTACGCCAGTCAGTCTATGACGTAAGGAGCAGTAAACGTCTTTTCCCTGTTAATCTATATGGTACAGAATCCATCGCACACAAAGAAGACTTTTCACACCGTTTACAAAGTGCCATAAAAAGGGCATTAAAGAGCAGCAGGATTGACCGATTTCTTTGTAAAAACAGACTTTGATGATTATGCAGACCATGTGGAAAGCGAACCTGCCTTTTGGGAAGACATCATCAGCCAAAGTCCCAAACTGGAAGCCTATGCTCCAGATGTGAAGACTTTGGCAAGCAAGTTGCGTACAGCTGACACTTCCATACTCACGCAGGTAAAGAGGGCATTAGCAGAACGGCGCATGGATATACGTCTGAATAGTGCCAATATTTGCGATTGGTTCTTTGAGGTACAAGACAAGTTGGCAGAAAATACTGACTACTGCGGATTATTGATTATTTGGGACGAATTTACCGACTTAATGAAATCGGACATGGGGCCGTCATTGTTGGTTGAGCTACAAAAGATAACTGAGCAAGCTATGGAAACTTGTAACAACAGCTATTTCTTCTTTATCTCCCATCCTTCGGCACTGAATAAACTTGATGCGCAAGAACGTACCAAAACTACAGGTCGCTACCATTATATGAAGTATAATATGGAAACGGTGTCGGCATTTAAAATCATGTCACGCAAGTTCCGCATTGCTGATATTGAGGGGTATGAAGCATTAACTACTTCTTTTTTCAATAGCCATGCCGGAATGTTGGCTCGTTATGCAATGGGAAGCAATAATGCAGAAGATACGATAAAAGACTTGCGTAATCTCTATCCCATTCATCCTGCTACAGCCAATCTTGCCACCTATTATGCACGAGTGGTGGGTTCTTCCTCACGAAGTGTTTTCGAATTTATTGGTGCAAACCAAGCTATACGTGACTTCTTGGAGAGTGAGGTAGCATTCGCCGAGCATAAAACCATTACGGCTGATTATCTTTGGGATTACGTTATGGAAGTGTTCAACGAAGACCATATTCGTTACGGGGCTGTGACTGAACGCTATAATTCTTATAGACTACAAGTGAAAAACCAAGGAGTAAACACCTATGCAGTATTCAAGGGTATCTTATTGCTCAATGCTTTAAATAATGTAGCCGGAAACGAAACCGTAACCCCCAGCGAAGAAAATGTGAAAAGTCTTTTTATAGGTACACAAATAGAGCCTCATATAGACGAAATATTGAACTGGCTGAATGATAATAGTATCATTCAACGTGCTCCGGGCGGATTGTTCTCTATCCAATTCTCCGCACTTCCTCCCAAAGAGATTGAGGAGATTAAATTGGAAATGAAAGCTCAATTCAAATATACCTCACAACTGGTTACGTATGGGCAGGAAGTACGCAAAGCATTCGATACGCTTACTTCTAATGTCAGCCGTCCTGTCAGTATCAATTTCTTTTCCCTCTATGTGAATGAAGCAGCCTTGCTCCATCAGATAGAGAACGCTATAGAAAAAGCGAAAAGCTATGAATTGTTCATGGCTATAATGCTTGGGCGAAACGATGAAGAGATGAATGAATTGAAAACTATAGCTTCACATGCCTCAAACGACGAACGTTTTACCAATGTTGTCTTTATGGTGTTTGATGCTACTTTCGGTGACGACAATTACGAGCGTTTCATAGAGTACATGGCTAATGCCCAATGCGCAAGTCGCCATAACTTGGCAGACCAACGTGCAGCACACGACAAGAATGCACAAGCCATGATTTCAGATTGGATGAAAGAAGTTCGTCGTAGCAATTTTTCTGTATATGTGAAAGGAGAAAGTGAAACCTTTTCCACCATGAAGCTGGCAACAGCAGTCAATGTAGGCATAGCCCCTAAAGTGTTTAGTCGTGGAGCGGAAACACTTGATTTGCTACGTACTCGTGCGCCAAAGACATTCTGGAAAAATCAACAAGCCAAAGAAACGGCCAAGAACATATTGATGTTCAATACCTATGATGAAATAATAGGCAAAGCAACAGGTCCGGCTTTACCTCTAAAGTTCTTATTCCAAGATGCAGTGGATGATAATCTTCACTGGAAAGAAAATGTAGATAAAGAAAATCATCCGCTTTATTTGGTAAGTGAATTCGTCAGCCGAAAAATAAAGAACGCCGACAAGGCAAAAGAGTTTAATTTAGCGGAGAAATTCATCGAATTGACACGTGCGCCTTACGGTTTGTTCCCTTCGTATGCGGGTATCGCCATGCTGTCATTTGCCATGCGACCCTGGATAAATAAAATTTATTCGGTAGATGGCAAGCCCCGATTAGCACAGCATTTGGTGGATGATGTGATGGAAACGTTCAAGTCATGGGAGAACGGAAAGCCAAGTAACAAGATCACTTTTACGTTCGAAACGAAAGAAGCAGGACAACTGAGTAAATTGTTGATAAAGGTATTCAAGTTAAAGTCATTGAAGACCTATTCGGATATCAGCAGCTTGAAAGATGCTCGTTGGGCTATTTCTCATGAATATACAGCAGAAAAAGGTTATCCACTATGGACATTGAAGTATGTACATGGAACAAACGAAGAAATGTCATCTCTCATTGATAATATTGTGACAATATCTCTTGACCCAAACATTAACAAAAATCCGTCATTGATGAATGATGCGCTTGATTTGTTGGGACGTTATGAATTTGAGTTCCCTATGCTGCTCAATCGCAGTGGAGTTTTCGAAGAAGGTTATCATAATTTCCTCAAATCTAATGAAATCGTGAATTTGGATGATGAACATTTGCCGGATGCGAAGACATATATCAAGCAACACTTGCAAGGAGAAGTAGGGCTTTGGACGGAAAGAGAGGTGAATGACAAATTAAAGGATTGGAAGTTGTCGCTTACTCCAATGCCTGCGCCAACATCCTTCCCCCCTGCACTGCCCTCAAAATATACGCCGTTTACACCGGGGCAATCATATAATGCGCATGAAGAACCACAAACAAAGTTTGGGCAAGTGTCGGAACGCTTGAATTCTTGTTCTTCGACAAAACGTCAGCAAGCATTGGAGCATATTGGCAATATTCCTTCGCTTGCTACTGCTCAACGCTTGTTGGAACAGCTTTGTGACTTGGGATATGAAGACATACTCGACATAATTTTAGATAATTAGATGTATGAATAAGGATTTCGAGCATATCGACAGTCTCATAGAGGAGGTAAAAAAGGACAAAGCAGCCGATGGTGCCAACTCCTCAATACTAAATCGCTATCCGGTACGTTTTGTGTTATTTGATAACTTTGCAGACTCCAAAGATTTTGTCAGCGAATTAATAGGATTAGGAGTAACAAAAATGCAGAAAATAGTGGATTGGATGGATAAAGAACACCCTGACCAAATCTTGACGCATAGTTGCTTGGCTAATTGTATCAGACAATATATAGAAGATAATAGCGACTCCGATTGCATTATTGTGCCATTCTCGGAATTGGCACGATTCTACGACAATCATACAGCGAAGGAATTTGAAACTTTGGTTAGCGACATCAAGGGAATACAGTCTGCAACTTCCGGCTTTAATAATCGACAGCGCGTTTATATCCCGATGATTGGTCAATATGGCAAAATGTCGAAATTCTTTTCAGATTCCCAGTCTGTCATTTGGCATTTGGTAGGTTCCAAGCAAGAAAACGGATACCACCTGACGCTTGCTCAAAGCACTTACCAAGTAGCCGGATTGGAGAGAGAATTTACCATAGTACGCTCTGTTACAGATTGGCTCAAAGTGTGGCGTGATGAGAATGCAAGACCAGACATTATCAGTACGTCCAAATCAATTTACGCATTGGCGGACAATGCCCAGCCGGACAATGCTTTGAGTTATACCACTTGTAGTAATGCATATGAATTTCTAACAAAAGGATTGCACCTCGATTTTGGCGAGATAAAATATCAAAGGGAAGATGCCGGTAATTGGGAGAAATTAGCAGGAGAAATAGAATACAAGAATTTTTCTTTTGAGAAATTCTTCAATAAATATTTCGATATATTCGATTTGGCAGACTACACTGTATTTGTTAAGACTTGGTTCGAAAATACGGAACATTTCAAACGCTGGTTGCTGGCTACCTACTATTCCAAACGATTCTGTAACAAAGGGTATATTTGCCAGTTGCTCCGTAAATGTAGATTGTACAACAACCAAGAGTTTGTGTCGGCAGCCGCCCTATCTGTTTTTGACATGGACAATCCGGAAGAGTGCCTGAATGAGCGCACGGAAATCCTAAATTATGCCCATAAAAACAAGATACGACTAACAGACGATACGAATGAGAAATTGTGCCGAAAGTTGGAGAATATAGCACTGGAAGATGGGTATGAGACCGCCATGCGATATGTTACAGGATTGTCTGACGGAGAAAAAGAATTGATGATACGGTGGGTTGCCAATGGTCGTGTTCCGATAAATAAACTGGCTAAACTATATCCACAGCTTTATAACTATATGGAGAAGAGTTGCGGCACTTCCGATATTCATCAGAAATGGGTATTAGATTACATGGATGCTTACAAACAGGCGAAATTGTCTAATAGATATACAGATTTAATAAGTACATCAATAGATGAGAGAAATGCTAACTCCGTAACTTTCAACTCGTGGTACAATCAATTCAGCACTGTTCGCACATTGTTGAATGGAAGAAAGGATGTTGAAGTTTTTTATTGGATTGACGGTTTAGGCATTGATTGGATTCCGTTTATTATGCGACTTGTGGAGCAATACAAAAGCGAGGGCATCTTTCTTAATGAGATAATGATAGCCCGTTCTTTATTGCCTTCAAAGACAGAAAACAACAAGACCGACTTGTTAAAGCTAACTAACGGTGAATTATCGAAAAAAGGCGATTTAGATGGCTTTGCCCATAAATGCACCTTTTACCCTCAATATATTATTGAAGAAATTAGAATTGTGGAAAGTGCTGTGAGAGAGATTATTTCAGAACATGCTGGCAAAAAGATTGCTATCATTTCGGACCACGGTCTGTCTTATCTCTCACAATTACGGACTGGATATAACTTAGGAGGCATAAAATCAGACCATTATGGGAGATGTGCCATACGTAAAATAGGAACTAATACCCAAGATGACAAATACATCATATTAGATGATAGGCAAACTATTTGCTCGCTTCGCCATAATTCACTTGCAGGGAAAATACCCGATGGACAGGGATGCCATGGTGGATGTACTCCAGAAGAAGTGTTGGTTCCTATCATAATTCTATCTTCGCAGCGGCAACCTTCTGAATACTCAATAAGCCTTATTGATGATGCAGTGAACGGAAATAATCCGATTCTAATGTTCCGTATCAAAGGTGTTACAAACTTGGAAATACCAAAGTTGATTTATAATAACACAGGATACAATCTGAACAACCAAGGACATTTCCGTTTTGAGAGCGACAGATTGGAGCTAACACAAGAGGTTGATGAAGTGGAAATACGCATTGGCAGCTATTCACAAAAGTTTAAAATAAAGATTAACTTGGGTGCTGAAGAAGAAGACCTTTTCGGTGACTTATAATAAATATTGATATATGACAGAAGAATTAAGCAACAAGATACGTCAAGCATTTGGAACACAAACCATTTATAAAGACTCTGCTACATCTGGCAGTCTGTTTGATGGACGTACTCTTCCTTCGTTCGTCAAGGACTTTTTGCTAAAAAAATACATTAACTCAAATGGTGAGGTTGATAAAGGCGGATTGACTAATTTTCTTGACAAGGTCATTCCACGGCATACTTCGGAAGTGAAAGACCGCTTAGGCTGTGGAGAAGAATTGACATTGCTCACTCGTTTTGAAATCTATATCGACTTAGTAAAAGGAGTACGCCGTTTCGCCATTCCTGATATGGGCATTAAATTGAAAGAAGGTATCATTCCCGATTATGTGTACAATAAGCATCAAGGGGAATTGGTGGATGGAGAAAAGTGGGGCATTATAAAAATGTGCGTGATGCCTGATGATGACGGAAAAAGGAATCATGTGGAAATGCTCGACTTTAAACCATTTAAACCTTATAAATCCATTGATATGAGTTATTATCGGGACGCTCGAAAACAATTCACAACAATCGAATGGATTGATGTGCTATTATCTGCTATGGAATATAATGCTGATGGGTTCTCGACAATGAAAGAAAAGGTAGAATTCCTTACTCGTTTGTTGATATTTGTAGAACCCAGACTCAATGTGATAGAACTTGCCCCTAAAGGAACAGGAAAATCATACGTATTTGGTAACTTGTCTAAATACGGATGGTTAGTTAGTGGTGGAAAAGTATCACGAGCCAAACTGTTCTACGACAAACAAAAGCAACAAACTGGTATTATTAAGAACCACGATTTTACAGCTTTTGATGAAATACAAACCATTGTTTTCCAAGAACGTTCGGAAATACAAGCTGCATTAAAAGCCTACTTGGAACAAGGTAAAACAACAATTGACAATTTTGAGTTTATTGCTGATTGTGGGCTGATGCTGATGGGGAATATCGACTTAAATGACAACCGTCGTCCTATGTCAAGAAAATATTTTGATAAATTACCCGAAAGTTTTAGAGAATCCGCTTTGCTCGACCGCTTTCATTGTTTCATAGAAGGTTGGTATTTACCCCGTATTAACAAAGAAATGATATTCAAAGGATGGACTGTCAATGTGGAATATTTTTCGGAGGCATTGCATACATTGCGTACACAGACGATTTACGGACAACTCTTTGATGAGTTGGTAGGCTATGAAAAGCAAGCTGACAATCGTGACTTTAATGCAGTGAAGCGTATAACGGTAGCTTCAATGAAACTTTTGTTTCCTCATTGGACTTCAATTGAAGATGTAAACCGTGAAGAATTTGATACCTATTGTTTACAACCAGCTATTCATCGCAGGGGTATTATTAAAGAACAATGTCATAACATTGACCCTGAATTTAAAGTTCAAATGCCTAATTTTTGGACTATTGGGAACAATTAATTCAGCTTATTCTTTCAAGAGCAATTTCAAGGTTTACCCTTTGAAATGCTCTTGAAGTTGAAAGATAATTTTAATCTTATTTTTATTGTCTTTTGATGCTCAAATCATGTAGTACCAGACTGTCGGAAACGGCTTTCAAGGACGTGTCATATCCATCCGCCTGTTTCCGTACCCATTCGATGGCCTTCTCGTCCCGATGGATGTCGAACACCTTGTTGAGCCAAAGCACATCGTTGGCGTCACATCCGCCCCATGCGCGGATAGCACGGAACTTCAAGGCATCGTCCGCATACTGACGTTTAGACTGCCATTGTTCGATGTTGCCCCACAAGGAGAAAACACATAACACACCCAACCCCACAACGAAAGAGAACACCTTGCTCGACTTGATGTCGAAGCTGTGCCTGTGGATATGCTCTTGCGGTTGCTGTTCCTGTTGTTCTTTTGGCATTTTCAATTCTTCTTCCCAATAATCAATTCTTCTAAGGATTATGTTAGATGCTTTTGCGTAAGCCTCCCATTGCCTTGCCAACAAGCCTTTAACCTGTTCTGTATTGGCTCTTGCAGTTTCTGCCATTGCATCCTTAATCGGGGACAAATCCAGCTTGTCGTTCCCGTCCGGCTGTCGTCTGTCAATCACTTTCGGAAGTTCTTCCAATCTGCTTTTCATGCCTTCAAGCATGGTCTTGATTTCCTCAAAGAGGATGAATACTTTGTTGTCTGCCATGATTACCAGTTGATTTTACGTCGTTTCTTCTTTTTCTTGTTTTTCAGATACGGGTCGTAAGGTTGTTGCTCCTCCGGCATATTGCTTGGAGAGAACAATCCTAATGAACCCTCAATAAGACTGCTGCCACTATTAGAAATTGGCCTTATTTCTTCCTGATAAGTCTGTGGTTGCGGTTGCGTCTGCCGTTCCTTGTAATTGTTGCGGTTCAATGCCGCATCAATCTTGGAGTAGCTGAATTGCCTGTCCACCTTTGAACCGTTGAAGCGATAGCCGTTCATCGTAAAGATGACACCTTGAATTTCAGTCGTCTGTCCCTTATATTTGAACTGCACATCTACGCCTTGCCGTTCTAATCTTTCAAGCAGGGTATTCCAAACCTTGCATCTGCTGACCTCCGTCTTCAAGATTTGGTACAACTCATACCTCGTCTTATCCGGCTCACGCAATCGGTCTGTCTTCACTTGCTCCTTGCCATTGGCAAAATGAAGCCCGTACATCTTGGTAAGTTCCTTACAGATACGCTCGCTGCGGAAGCGGTCGTTCCTGTCGGATATGGTCTTGCCATTATTGTCGATGCGGTTGAACGCAATATGCACATGCGGATGTTCCTTGTCAAAGTGCCGCCCGATGATGTACTGTGTGTTCTTGATACCCATCCGTTCCATATACTCACGGGCAATCTGCGCCATGACTACGTTGTTCAGTCGTGGCGCATCTTCCTTAGAAAAACTCAATGCGATATGCCCTACAACCTTTGTTACCCTTGGATTCATCTGTGCTTGCCAGATAAATCCTTGCGCTATCGTGTCGTTATTTTCCAGAAATAAGCCGTCAGAATCTATGATTTGAGCACCTTTCTCGTCGTTCAGAATGTAATAAACCACACCCTTGAAGTCCGAACCTTTCATGATTTTTGCTATCATAGGCGTATCCGGTTTACAAGATTGTCTATCTCTATCATCAGTGTGCGGCAAGTAACAAATACGGAAGCATCCCCCCCGGCATTCGCCTTTCGTGCCAGTTGGTTCAGATTGTTAGCCATGCCACATAGTTTACGGATAAGGTCGCCATGCTCTTTCGAGAGCCGTTCCTTTATACCGCCCTCTTTGATACAACCACGAATGAACTCGCTGGTGGAAACACCTGCTGACTTCGATTTTGACTTCAATAGGTAGTAGTCTTCCGTTGCCATCTTCACCGTGATACGGTATTTCAGTTTCTCGGTGGCTCCTTTGACGGGACGACCTCCCTTGTTGGCTCGTTCCCGTCTGTTACCTTTTATATTATTCTTCCTTTTTTCGTTGTCCATGATTTTCTATTTCTTGATTTGATTACTGATTATAGTAGTTATACAGCAGATAGACCAACGGGATGTGCCTTCCCTGCGATGTTTGGAGCGGGGCAAGTGGTTTCGGTCTGCCCGAAACATAAACTTGCTCCCTCCAAACTTCGTTAAAAGTGATTTAGAGCATCTCTGAAAGACACCCTAAAGATGCTCCGTTGGTCTTGTCTTAATTCCTACAATTTACGCCATTGGTCAATATCATCCTCATAGGATGACAGATGCTGACGGGCGAGGTTCTCAATAAGCCCTGATACGCTCATGCCACGTCCACCAAGGCGGCGCACAATCTCGTCCAACCTGTCACGAACCTCCCCACTGACAAACACGGGCTTGCGGTCGGCAATCTTGGGCACTCGCAGATAGGTGGCACGGTATTCGTCTAATGACAGCCTACGCTGCTTGCTGCTGATACGTCTGGCGACAGTTCGTTCCACGGTAACGTTATCCGCCTCTGTTTCTCTTGCCTCATTGTCTGACCCTGCGCTTGTTTCCGGCTCATCCAATATAGGAAAGAGATTGCCTGCTTCCACAACAGGTTCTTGTTCTGCTACGGAAGAACTCTCTTCCGGTTCGTGTTTGGGCATGGAAGGCATATAGTCTTCCAACTTGAAGTTCTTGAACGTTTCATCGTTCTCAATGTATTTGAATTTCTTGCTCATTGTTGTTTCTTTTTAAAGTGAATACTTGTTGGTCTGTATGCGCATAGTTGACCGTTTGTCGGGAGCAAAGTAAGAGGCTTTAGTTCAGTCAGTCAAGGACTTGGATTCTGTTAGGTAATTTTGTGTGGTTTTGCCTTATGGCGGTATGAACAATGGTGTAGACTTCTTCGATTTGCCGGATATGAATCACAGGAAGAACAAAGATGTATTTACGGGTAAATTTGAATTAAGTCCTTATTTTGTTCTTGGCATTCTTGCTAAAATCCCCAATTAAGATGATAACGATAAATAGTACCCCGGACAACCTATGCCATACCGGTGCCACATGCTTCCACTTTTAGAAAAACCATTGTCGGATAACTGATTATATATTCCTTTGCGGCAAAAGAAACAATAACATCAAAGAATAACGTATATGGAAATCGTATCTATCGAAAGAAAAACCTTTGAGGCGATGGTCGCCAAATTCGACCGCTTCGTTCACCGTATGGAAGCAATCTGCCAGCGGCACGGCGAAAAGAGAATAAGTGAGTGGATAGACAATCAGGACGTGTGCCGGATGCTGAACATCAGTCCCCGCAAGTTGCAGACTCTGCGGGACAACGGTACGCTTGCCTACTCACAAATAAACCATAAGACGTATTACCGTCCCGAAGATGTGCAGCGTATCGTTTCCGTTGTGGAGGATAGACGAAAAGAAGCGAGATTCAAAGGACGGACGATATAATCTCAGTGCAATAAATAAAGTATAATGACAATACCCACTAAATCCAAAGTAACATGAACGAATTGATTAACAAAGACAACGAGTGGATAATCCACTTCATGGGCAGCCTTGACCGTCTGCTGGACAACTACGAGCGCCTGACCGCCAACTACCGCCCGACATTGGGCGGAGAACGTTTCTTTACCGACAAGGAGGTTTCAGCACGACTGAAGGTAAGCCGAAGAACACTTCAAGACTACCGCAACGAAGGACGGATAGCCTATATCCAATTAGGTGGCAAAATCCTCTATCGTGAATCCGACATAGAGAAGATGCTAACTGACGGCTACCGCTCCGCCTACCGACAGAAGGCGATCTGATTTTCTTGAAGGAGCGCAGTTTGCCGTCTGCCCTATAATTTGCGGCAGTAATGGACTTGTGGCTAAAAGAAGAAAAATGAACGGCTTACGGATGAAGCATCAAAATTCCGCTTCGTCTGTTAGCCGTTCATTTATATCTTCTGATTTCCCGTCAGTCGCTTGTTTCCGTTGCCGGATGCCTTTCGAGCGTATGGCCGGCAGAGGCAAGGTTTTCGGGCTGAATACGCTCCGCAGGAGGAAGATTCTGCCCGAAACGGCTTTGCCGCCTGACCTTGCCACTGCCATCAGAGCCATGTGCTACCTTTGCATCCGAGCATCGGGAACAAGTGACTGATGAGGATGAACCTCAACTATACCATAGGTTGCTTCCTCTGTCACAGGATACAAACAATGTTATTGAGGTCTCTTTCTTGGTGGCGTAGATTTCATTTATCACAAACCGTCTGAACAAGATACTTTCTTTACTGCATATCCTGAATGCAATGGCTATAACCATTTCAAGGTTATAAACGTCATAACTGATGTCATCCGGTTGCTTGATATATTTCATCGTATCACATTCGTTTAACTCCTTATTCCTATATATAGCATGAATCGCTTTACGGATGTCACAAGAGAATACTCCAAACAAGTCGGCGATTTCGAATTGTGTCGTCCATACGGGTGCGGTCGGAATAGTGACCATACCCACTTCACTGATTTTGATTATACCTCTATCCATAATATATTGTATTGACATTGTTTAGTTACTTTTGTTTGTCTTTTCGCCGGTAGATTGTTTCTTCCGGCGTTCTATCAGTTTGTCCATATCCTTTGAGATTTTGTCATCGGTTATACGTGCATATCCCTGTGTCGTCCGAATATTGGAGTGCCCCATCATCTTAGCGATACTCTCTATCGGTATATCCGCTGAAATAAGGAAAGTTCCGAAACTATGTCGGCTTTGGTGATAGGACAAGTTATCCGCTTTGCCAATGATTACCCCTAACTCATGAATTTCAAACCACAAGGCATCACGGTTAGGAAGCGGAAATACGGGCTGTTCGTCATCGGCCGTGTTGTACAGCGACAATATCTGTTCCGCTATGGGATGCAGGGGTATGAACGCTTCCACCTTTGTCTTCTTGCGGTTGATACGGATATACCGTCTGCCCTCCGCATTCATCCCGATGTGGTGGGGATGCAACAACTGCATATCCACATACGCCAATCCCGTCAGACAGGAGAATATGAAAGCCCGTCTCGCCAACTCCAGCCTGTTGTCATACATCGGGGTGGAAAGTATCTTCTTGAACTCATCGCGGCTGATGTATCTGTGCTTTGCCTCCGGTTTGGTTTCATATTCCAACTCCTCACAGGGATTCACTCGGATTATCTCCTTATCGACTGCCAGATACAACAGGCGGTTCAACCATCGCAGACAATGGTTGGTCTGAGATGCCCCGAAGTTCTTGCATCTTTTCAGATATGCCTTATAAGATTTGCCGAAGTCCTCTGTAACTTCTTCAAAATCGATGTCCTTTTTACCCGATGACACAATATAGTCTGTCAGGTACTTCTGGTAATACATTGAACTTCGATAGGAGGAGGTTGAATCTATTTTCTCGGAGTGTTTCTTTAACCGCTCCCGTTCCCATTCTCCCATTTGCAGGAGGGTAGTCGGATGAATGTTGTTTTGGGTGATGTGGCTCTTCAACATCTCTGCACTGACTACACCTTGCGATTTCAGTATTTCCTCGTATGCTTCTGAAATGATCCGGAGATATTCCTGCAAGCGGTTGTTTTCCCTTGTGGACTTTATCTCGTTCTTCTTGCCATTCCAATCTTCGGGACGGCAATAGATACTTGTGCTTATGACCGTCTGTTTCCCGTCAATGGTTATGCGGCAGAGAACGGCGGTCGTACCGTCAGCCTTTACCTTGCTGCGGTTGATATAGGGTAACAGTGAAAATGTACTTCGCATATCGTTTGCTGTATTAAAGGGTAAGTTTGAAATCCTCGGTAGCTTTGATGAACCTGTCCATGTCCTCAAAGAGTTTTTTCGGACTGACACGGGCGTACACCTGAGTGGTGGAAATATCGGAATGCCCCAACATCCTACTGATGGTCTCAATCGGCACACCAGCTTCAAGCGTAATCAGCGAGGCGAAACTATGGCGCGCCTGATGGTAGCACAGGTCATCCTTGATGCCTGCCAGTGCCGCCAACGCTTTCATGTGCCTTCTAAGATTGGGCCAGCGAAGTAAAGGAAACAAGGTTTCTCTGTCCTCACTGCTATACTTATTGATAAGCGCAATTGCTTCGGGCAATAGTTTTACACTGGCACGGAGTTCGTTTTTCTTTCTGCGGTATTTCAACCATAATGCCCCGTCCCCGTCTGTCTGCAAATTAGCATGGGTAATCGAAACGACATCCGCATAAGATACACCTGTGTAACATCCGAAGAGAAACATATCCCTTGCCAGCATATGGGATTTGCGGTATGCAGGTATTTCCACGTCACGGATTTTCTTGAACGATTCACGGCTCAATGCCCGTGGAGTCGTTTCCTTTTTCTTCGGCAGGGTGAAATGTTGGAAGTGGATTTTATCGGCATGTCCCTCTTTATAAGCAAGACGGCAAATCTTCTTAAGTATGGCAAGATAATGTCTGGCAGTATCAATTGCCTGTCCTTTATCTTCCGTGACAAATGTCTGATAGTCGTGGATGAACTGTTCCGTCAGTTGCCCGAAAGCCAAATCCTTGACCTTGTACTGATGCTTGATGAACTCTCCGAGTGCCAGCCGCATATAGTGATAGCCGGGATAAGTACTTTTGGCACGATCAATACCGATACGTGCCTTGATGTCATCACAGACAACATCGGTCATTTTCATAAGGGTCATCTGCGTTTCCATGCTGCCTTGAAAAAGATCTTTCACATCGGTGGCATCGAAATCAATTTTGCGTTCCACAAGATTGTCGAATGCAATGTTTACCGCCAGTAGCAACTTGTCAATCTTGGCATTAGTCTCCACTGCCTCGCGGCTTTTTCCGTTCAGACGGCTTTCACGGGGATTCCACAATTCGGGAGTGCAGGACAACTTGCATCCGAACTGCGCCATCGTGCGGTTCACTGTAATTCTTCCCATTATCGGGGCTTTGCCCGACTTGCCCAGTCCGCTCTTTTTGAGGTAGAGCAGCACCTTGAATTTTTCTACTTTCATACGCTTATATTTTTAGGTGCAAAGTTACTTGCCATATAAGCGTTCCTTAATAAGCAAAATGCTGAGTACGAGTGCAAAGAAAACGGTGAGGATTTCTTTTCATTGTTTTCCGTTACCTGTTCTCGTTCCGGTAACTGCCCGGCTAACGGTCTGGTAACTGAACAACCTCAATATTACGTTGTCATTTGCATTTTCTCAATTTGGCAAAATACTGAAACCATGCTCATTTCAAACGGTTTACGTTTAATCTTCTTCTGTTTGCTTTTCCTTGCGTAGCCTATCGCTTTCCACTGTCTCCGACACTCATTCGCTACCATTCTTATCTCGCTGGGCATCGATGTATACGTTGTCTCAAAGATGCTTACACACCGAAGCGTCAGGACGACACAGATTTACGCCGATGTGGTCAGCGAGAAGAAGCGCGAGGCATCCAATGCCATCACCTTGAAATAAATCGTTCTGCCATATTAAGAAGATGTGACTGTTTGAACCGCCCTCAGGAAGTTAGACAAATAACTTTTTGGGGGCCTTTTCATGTGATGAAGTTTTGAAATATTAAGAATAGAATGTTTTGCGAACTACTCATAGCTTTATCTGCGGTACTCGGCATCGTTGCGAACAATCCGATAAAAACGGGAAGTTTTCAGCCTGAAGAACTGAGATAATGAGAAATGTGGATAAAGCTTACATCTTTAATGTTGTTATCGATGGCATATATGGTACTTAGTCAAGATGGTTCGTCGCAACGACAAATAGGTAGCGATCTGTCTATTAGATTTATTAAAGTTCGGCGGTGAAAGCCTGAGCCACATCGTTATCGAAAACAAACAGCACATGAAGCCGAGGGTTGCGGTCAAAATATGCGTATATCTTATCTTGCAGAGCCATATTTACCAACCGAATTTTTTCATTGTTATTTGTATTTTTTCAAATTCATCCTTTTTTATATCTTTTGAAATAAAAAAGTCAAAATCTCCCGTACATACCTCTTTCCATGTCGTGGAACTTTGAGGCATAACAGTATCAGCAGGAATACTTCTATATATTAAAACGGCTTCAATATGTTTACCTTGCATTACCAATGCATTCGCATAATTACCAAGATAGAATAAATAATTCTTCTCTTGTTCTTGGAGTTCATTATACATAGATATAGCAATGTCTGCATACCCCTTTTCAAGTAACTTCCAAATATCATTGACAGTTATTTTATGGAGATTTTTATGGCAATCAAATATTCTTCCGCTCTTAATTCTATGAATATTAAACGTACGAAGGTCTTGTCTATAGTTACAGAATCCCGTTATATGTCCAACGTGCTTAGTCTCCGCAAGAGTCTGATATTTTAATGATGCGGCGGCTTCGAGTAGTTGAATGACAGAATACTTCTTTCGGTTGTCGTTCTCATCAAAGAAACTGTACCAGAAAGTAACGAACAAAATAGTCCTTTTTAATGGGTTACCCTTGTTTGCAGTATCATATTCAATTTCAATGGGATTTGAATTTAGAATTGCATCGTATAATAGTTTATCCCATTCGTCATTATCCACGGCTTGATATTTTATTATAGAATTCACGCTACGGAATGATGCTATTTCTTGAAATCTAAGGAAGATATTTTTTTCTTCAATGATATCATATAGCTCAATGCCATAAGTATCATCCTCTTGCGTAAAGGAGATTTTATCAGACAATGCTACATAATCATATTGTTTGTATTTTAGCGAAAATACTATATATTTCCTGGCATGGCATTCCGAAGATATATTATCCCTTATTGCACTATACCTGTCAGAAATAATATCCTCCGCCGGTTTAATAAATAGAGTTCCTCCGTCTATAGTTGATGATATGCCCGCATAACTTGTATCATCTGTACTCTCATCAGCTAAAGAATCTGGTGCCATCACCTTTTCGATACCCAAATAAGACTCCCTATAATCAGCTTCCGCCCAAGCTTGAGCTCCTGAATAAGACCATCGATCAATACTCTCAATTTTGCGTTCGGCCTTAAATCGGATATCTTCTGCTAACTGATACAAACAGAGTTTAACAAATTCTACAACTTCCGGAAGAGCGTTCGCTATTTGCTTCTCGGCAAATCGGATAATACTCCATCCATTGTCCAGAAAATAGGCATTGCGCAATTTATCACTGCATCCTATATAATGTATAGGTTTGCGAGAAACAATGTCATAGGGTTCATCAATTTCGATATCGATGAAAATATTTTTCTCTCGCCAAATTATTGCTATGTCAGGCTTATACCCATAAGTCCTATTTTTTACAGGTACGGAGATGTTTTGTAAAACTTGAATTTTCGGTTCTATACGTTTAATCACATTTAACGCATCTAAGAGAACCGGTTCCATAACACCTCCTGTGGCAAATCTGTTAATACGATAATCCAAAATTGGGGTATCGATAAATGGAATCATCAACACTGGATAAGAGTGTTCGTTGGTATCGGATACTTCTGTTTCATAGTAAGAAGTCATGCCACAATATTTCAAGTCTCCAGTTTCCTCTGTTTGAGGCTGCTTGGCTCGTTTGCCAAAATTAGGGGACCTTGAATCTATCTTGATTCCGGTACGGGATATGGTAACTGATTGGGACCTTTCTTCGTCTTTTTTATGTTTATACTTTGTTTTATTTACTCCTATTCCTTTTTCCGGTAATGATAATAGAATGCTCGTGGGCTTAAGCTCAACGGTAATTTCTTCTTGAGTTTGGATTTGTTGCCCAAGAAATCTCTTTGATGGTGAGAATGCTATCATCTTCCTTGCCGGAATCATTTCAATCTGGCGTGTCGCTATATTATAGCTTTTCCTTGGAGATTTTGTTTTTACATACCATCGGCCGAAATTCAACAATCTTACGGAATCACCTTCCGCAATCTGATTGATTATGGATTCTAAAAAAGCTTTGAGTATAATTCTCGTTTTTTGCAACGAGATACCGCTGTTTTCAGAAATACGTTTAATCAATTCTGATTTGTTCATAACCTATGCTTTATTAGAAGCGTTTGAAAATTTTGTTAAAAGATTATTCTGATATCTGATTTGCATTACATATTCAACCGTTTTAGATTTTGGTGATGTCTCTGATATAGAGCGACGCCTTCTTCAAATCCAAGTATCACGTCTTTAGGTAGGCTCTTATCCATCTCCGAGTCTGGGCGCCAAGCTGAGATAGCTTGAGATATAACTTGGGGTAAATTTTCAATGCTGGAAATATACCCTGCCAATTGTTTGATTCGATATATGATGTCATATCTGTCACCTTCACATATAAATCCGGCATCAATTTCAGAAATTTTATTCCGAAGGAGAACGACAAGTGTATTAGTGTTCGGTAAAACAAACTCAGAATACTCTCCAGCCCTTATTATTGTTTTGATATAATCGATAATTTCCGGGGTTGTAGAAAACGCCACTTTATTCCATATAGTATCCCAAAGCAAGGGATACCGCAAAAATACTTTACTCGAAAGATATCCAAGAGCTTCTTCCCGGACATCCTCATTTACGGATAATATATCATTAAATAAGTTGGCTTCATCAAGTATAGGGGATTGATTATTGAGTGCTTCTATGGCATCATAACGAGGATATCCAAGATGGTATAATTGGGTAAAACTATCAAATAAACTATCTATTACGCCTCTTGAAACCATGGAGGAATCACATTTAGCAATAATCTCAGCGATAGCATCCATATCATGGAGTTTGTTCGGCCCGAATACTGGGGACAGACGTGTATTTTCCTTTTCAAAAGAAGATACGACTTCGAGCATATATTGAGCCAAAACCGGATATAATTCTTTAACTTGTTCTTTAGAAATCAGGAACCTTAGAGCATGAATTGTTGCCACTTCATCCTCCGGTTGCCCTGAATATCCTATGACGCCATCGTCAACCTTCGGCTTTTCCAATTGTTTACGCAGTTTAATTATAGCGTTTTCTAACTGTTCATGAATAGAGGCGCTTTCATCAACTTGCGATTTCACTAAATTGAACGAATAAGTAGCATTTACCTCTTTGGAAAGATTGTTACTTCTCCATATGAGTATTGCTCTTTTTATAGTTGCTTTTTGAGCCTCGTTACAATAATTATAAATATTCGTAGCTCTGGCATACGCATTATTACTCTTTCTGGTATCAGGATCAGTTAACCCCGTTACAACTAATTGTATGGCTTTATCAGTCAGTATTACGTCTTTAGGATTTGCCCCTTGGGGAATCCAAATATCTCTCTTTGCTTCATCTATTTTAATTGGACATTCGGCAGCTAACTGAACGATATGGCAATATTCCGATTCAGGGAGGCAATTAAAGACGGTTAAAAGATATTCGTTCTTATATTCATGGTTTTGACTTGAATATATTTTCAGAAGGAATGGGATTATGCGCTTGATCCTTGCTACATCAAGAATGACTGACATTCTTGATATGACAATTAGAATAATTATACTTAAGCGATAGACTATAGCCGTTGATGCAGCCCAATCAGATACGGAATCAGCTTTGTCAAGAATTAAATCGGCCCATTTATTGATAACAGATTTATCGAGGGCAACCACTGATTCTTTCCTGATAACAGTTCGTGAAGTATCAGTCTGAGCAGCCCTCATTAAAGCGTTTAATGCCATCTGAGGAGTATTGCTTTGTAGCAAAGCATCACAACTGAGTTGCATAAGCTGTGAGTTAATTGTCATCGCTCCCAAACGGAAAGGATAACCGAGTTGTTCCCAAATAATTTGAATTCTGGTGGCATATCTTACTTGTGTGCTATTATTAATGCCATCCATAAGGCGCGTTATATTTACGTCTTGTAAATTAAATCTATGTGAACGAGATTCAATCCTGTTCTGTTTCTTCTGCAACGCATCATAAAGATGCACCTTAAAATATCTGAAATAGGAGTGTGTTTCAAAGGATGGCTCTACTTTTATATTTGTCTCAAATTTGCCTTTATAAGGCGAAAATATGTTGATTACGCTCAGGAATGCGCCAAGATATGATTGCTGAATATCTGATTTTTTTAAATTACACAAACGTTTAATCGCTTGCTCTAATAAAGCATAAGCCTCTTCCTCGCGGTTAATCTCAACCAATATAGCTGATTTGCATAGTGTACCCTCATAATTATCTTCATTAAGCGTCCATTGATTGAGGATATCATATGCTTTGTCATAGTTCATTGATGAAATCGCTCTTAATGCCATTTCATACCTGAATCTATTTATAATCTCATCTGAGTCCGATGATAATATGGCGGATATTAGTTTTCTTGATATAGAGTCAAAAGCCTCAACATTAAACGTGATTCGATAATGCGATAATAGAGCTATGGCAATACTTTGCAATTTGGTATTGTCATTGAAATCAGATTCTTCCAGATCATTTATAATCTTCTCACATTTGGAGACGAGCCAAGGGAAGAGTGATATCGGGTAAAAAGCTTTTCTTAACCGCCATTCAAATTCATATACCAAATCAAGAAGCGATTCGTCCGGAATACGATTTATTAGTTGCTCAACCTCAGTTATCTCATAGTCAATCAGATGTTCAAAACCATTTTCAAATTGAGATAATCTAAGAAACGCCCATCCGGGATAGGTTACGCGGATGTTTCGATAAGTCTCAATTAGTTTTGTAAGCTCAGACTCGTTTATATTATTTGAAAAGCCATTTCCGGAAAACTTGAAGTTACGTACCTTTCGTAACTGTTCATACGAAACGCTGATATCCCATTCGTCGTTTCTATCTATCTGTTCATCTTTTAGATATCTGAAAATAAAATCAAAGTATTCAGATATACCATAAAATCCGGCTGGTCTCTGAATAATTTCGATGCCGTAACTTTTCTTGTACTGCAAATCAGCCTCTGTGATTTGCTCTCCCAAAGCATCAAAAAGATATACAGGAGGTACGTCGACACCATTGCTGTTATTACGGAGCCAACTAATCCAGTTTAAGAAATTCGGATCATCACCGGAAAAACCGATTAGGTATAATCTATTTGTAATTAATGTATTGTGAATGACAGCAGTAAGTAGTGGATGTGTCACAGAATAGTCACGATAATCATTCTGGTCTATTACATATGGCTTTACATCGGGGAAAGACCCATGTAATTTGATTATTCTCGCCCCACTTTTTTGTATAATATCCTTCTCTCCTCTGATATAATAATAGGCCTTTGAAGAGTCCGCTCTTTCTAAAAGAGAATCATAATTAGTTGTATAAATATCAGCCCATGGCAATTTTACCAATTCTTTATGGAGCTTTCCCGGGGAGATCTTACCATCGGGTAGAATTTTCTCCAATAAAGAATCCATAAAGTCATGACCATGTAAAGATGTCACTCTTGAAGCGAGTTCAATTGGCTCTCTTAATTTTAAATCCTTGTCAGACGGTTCATGTCCATAAGCTATTTTATAAAAAATCTGGGCAAGCCCATTCCAATCCTTGACATCAACGCCTTCCTCCATTTGTGCGTTTTTACTGAACCCCGCACCTACCATGACAGAAGCACGACCACTTCTCAATAAGTCGCGTAAATGGTCAAGCTTGGATCTCAGTTCTATCTGAAACTCGTTTGAATTGAGAATTTCGTTATAGCGTTCGATTGTCATGGAAATGAGCGGTTATTGTAGTTTGGCGACAACGTGGCGAAAGGGTAAAGTCTTTTACTACTCTTCCGTCAAGGTCAATCTCAATCTGGTGGTCGGCAAGTATCTTTTTATGACTCCATAGACTTAAACATGGCTTCTACCGACGAGGTATCAACTGGAGGCACATCCCGGAGTTTTCCGCTGCGGGCTTCTTCCATTGCGGCCTTCGTGACTTCGTTAGGTTCATTATACGCAACATCGAGCAACACACACTCAACAAAATTATTGAGACTGCGGTGCTCTCTTTTTGCCATCTCCTTTAGGCGTTCAATCAAATCAACGTTCAAACGGAACATTGTGGCTTTCTTCTGAATTGCTGCTTCCATAGTGCTATCATTTTATTTGCAAAGATAAAACAAATATATAACACAGACAAACCTATGGTCAAGAATGTTGCTTGAATCATCATAAGAAACCAAAAGAAACCAGATGAACAATAGGAAGTGACATAGTGTTTTAACTTTGTTTGTTAAACTCATCAAATTTTAGACTTATAAGATTAAACAACCACCGTATGAAAGACCTATTCAAAGGCCATCATCCGTGGCTGCTTGTGCTGGTGATTGCGGTCGATATATTTTCGGCTTTGGTCATCCGCCATTCCATTTGGAAAAGGCGCGTGAGTTTGACCCCTTCGGGCACGCGGGACTGACCCCTTCGGG
>ERZ777305.1616-NODE-1616-length-24862-cov-64.290724_pt1 | contig 24862 bp, 14 predicted proteins | sample MGYA00374965_ERZ777305 | MGnify/ENA primary metagenome ERZ777305 (study PRJEB29328, sample SAMD00013331) | mouse gut metagenome | study: EMG produced TPA metagenomics assembly of the Metagenome analysis of fecal microbiota from mouse which was promoted... | reverse complement strand
TTGATTGCATAAAAGTTTACGGTTTGTGGTAAACTTTTTTCAGGACGGGACACCTAATCTCACCACAAAACATTGATACTCAAACACTTACCCCCCCCAGCATTCAATACCAATGTATAAAATTTTGTATATCGTTAACAATCAATTAATTACATCAATTTAGATAAAATATTCTGCGAAATTTCAGGGGATAACATAGATATTTTGTTTTTTAAACGTCCTTTTTTCATATAGATATTAGCCGTAGAATCACCTGTAAAAGCACTGATTGCTTTTGCAGAAAAGCCTGCGAACAAGAAGCAAAGAAACCTGAAATCCACCTCCTTGAGTTCTTTCATCTCTGCACGAAGTATCGCCATCACATTACCCTTATACTCATTTACAATTTTCTCTAATTGCGCAATGCATCTTTTATTGGTTGAAAAGTTCTCAATCTCATCCTTAACCTGCTGATAAATAGCTTCCTTGTCTCTATGACTTCCGTGAGTTTCGTAATATGTATTACTCAACTTATCAAGTAATTCGTATTGTTTTGAAAACAATATAGCGATTTGACTGGACATTTCTTTTAGCAATGTATCCTGATAATCCTTTTCCGAAGAGGCTATATCCAACTTGCCTTGAGTAACTTCCAAAGAAGATAGCAATTCATCTGCTAAATTAATATAGGAACTGATTTTATTCTCCTTATTCTCAATTCGCTGACGGTATAATAACATCAATGAGATTATAGCACATATTGCTATGATTAACACCAAAGCAAATCTATATTTGCTACTTTCGAGTAATTGTTCATTATATGCTGCCTTTTCCTTGAAATAATCATTTTGAACAGACTGCAAAGGCTTCTGAAGGGCATCACGAACAATGTCATCCTGAAGTTCAAAAAGAGATTCGTGCATTCTCAAGGCTTCTTTATAATCCCCTTGCATCTTATTCACAATATACCCCATATGGTATAATGTACAGCTATCTGTTGGATTCTGCAACAGATGCCAAGAGGATTCAATTTGTATGTGAGCCTCAGAGTAATTACCGCTCAATGCCGACAAGTAGGCCTTTGCCATATTCATTATTAGCGTCCCATCATTCTGTTGAGATAAATGATGATCCAATAAATTATGCAATGACTCTACATTATTATCTGCTTCGTAAACAAGACATAAGATCTCAACTATATCTCGACACAATTGATAATCTTCATTATATGACGCCCAAGATAATACCTCACAAAGAGACTTCTCAGCCTCTGAGAACCGTTCTAGTCTATAACAAACATTGCCTATGTCTAATTTTGCATAATTTTGATGAGCTACTTTATCTGCTTTACAATAATTATCATAAGCTAACTCAAATGATTGCAATGCCTTTATAAAATCCAAATTGTTATTATATAAGACGCCTATCTGAGAGTACAATAGTCCTTTCGCATAGTCATCTTCTATATGACTCAATAATTGCTCTGCCTCCATATATGTATATATAGCATCATTATACCTATGGTCATTCTGCTGTATTCTTCCAAGATAATAATACGACCAAAACAATTTATTGAAATCATTTTTACTCTTATAATAATCCACAACACGTAACATAAGCGAATCATTGGTTTCATCAATGAAACACTTATCCTTCGCTTGCGCCAACAGTAAGTAATAGTGATTTTTAACAGATTTCCCCGTCACTGAAGATATATCAATAGATTGCAAGAAAGCTAACGCACTATCTGGACGTTCATTAATATATGACTCAACATCTTTTAGTTCTGTCTTGTAATTGGAACAAGATGTACATAAAAGCAATATCGCCACGACATATTTATAGACAACAAGCAGTTTCATAGTAATTAGGTAATTATGGTTTCTGACAGCGTAAAGATACTTATTGAAAGTTTCATCTCCAAATATATCCGTCTTTCAAATATTCTTGCTTTATTCCTAATAATCAGTATGTTATAAAACTTCTTTTTACAAAAATCTTTCAACGAACTAACAAAGTATAATTTTGATATCTTAAGAATCAATTTTACTCAATCTATCTCGGAGATCCTCAATTTCCAAAATCTTCTGACACAACTGATTCACGACCTCCTTATACTGTTGCCTCAGACGCTTATTTTCAGCCTCAGTCTTAACGGATCTTTTGTAAATAATAGCTATTACTTCCTCCTTTCTTACCTCCTGTGCAATCCTCTTGTTTTCCTCTCTAGAGAGGATCATCTTCTGCTCTTTCTTGGACAGTTCCCTCTGGAGTTCAGTAATCTTGGACTCTAATTCCTCAATATAGGTTCCTGATCATCTAAAACAGTTGCAGTATTAACATACAAATATAACTTTTCGGAATAGATAATGAAAGCCCCGGTCAAGACTTCAGCCGGACAAGCCGTCTGAAGACTCGCCCTGATGGGCAGAGCGGAATCAGAAGATTGTCTTTATGCCTGCGGATTTCGTCGCTTTGCTCCGACATCCCTTACCGCTGCCGCGGGGGCCCTTGCGACAAATCACAGCTGCGTGTGCTTTGCACACTTGGCTGTTTTCGTTTTTACTGCGCACGAGCAAGCTCGGCTCAGTAAAAACGAAAACAGCCACCGGTCATCGACCGGCAGCTGTGATTTCTTGCGGTGAGAGGGGGATTCGAACCCCCGGTACGCGTAATTACGTACGGCAGTTTAGCAAACTGCTGGTTTCAGCCACTCACCCATCTCACCAATATCCCTTGAATGAGGCCGGTTACAGCCGCGTGGCTTGCGGAAGCACCTGTTTCCTGAAGAAAACTGGCCAATTCAGTCAATTGGGACTGCAAAGATACTAATTATTTATTGTTTTGCAATATTTTCTCGCATTTCAGTATCTGCCTGGATATTTTTCATCTTGTAGTAATCCATGATGCCGAGATTGCCGTTGCGGAAAGCCTCTGCCATTGCAAGGGGAACCTCTGCCTCTGCCTCAATGACTCTCGCACGGGCCTCCTGGGCCTTCGCCTTCATCTCCTGCTCCAAAGCCACGGCCATCGCACGCCTTTCCTCCGCACGCGCCTGGGCTATATTCTTGTCTGCCTCGGCCTGATCCATCTGCAGGACAGCACCTATATTCTTTCCGATGTCTATGTCAGCAATGTCAATTGAAAGAATCTCAAAGGCAGTGCCGGCATCAAGTCCCTTATTGAGCACAACCTTGGATATGCTGTCAGGATTCTCAAGCACAAGCTTGTGGCTCTCAGCCGAACCGATTGACGAAACGATGCCCTCGCCCACTCTTGCAAGCACGGTCTCTTCACCAGCACCTCCGACAAGCTGCTTGATGTTCGCACGTACAGTTACACGCGCCTTGGCAATAAGCTGGATTCCGTCCTTTGCTACAGCCGCCACAGGAGGAGTATTGATTACCTTCGGATTGACAGACATCTGCACAGCCTCGAAAACATCACGTCCGGCCAAATCAATTGCAGCCGCCATCTTGAAATCGAGGAAAATATTTGCCTTGTCGGCAGAAATGAGGGCATTGACAACCTTGGTCACATTTCCCTTTGCCAGATAATGCGCCTCAAGCTCATTGGCATACAGTTTCAGTCCGGCCTTTGTTCCGGTAACCATTGCCATGACGATAGTATTCGGAGACACTCCCCTCCAGCGCATAAGCACCAGCTGTATCAGCGAAATCCTTACTCCGGAAATGAGAGCCTGAAACCACAGGGTCACAGGGAAAAACCAGAGAAAAACAACAAGGCCGACAATCGCAACCGCAGCCCAGACAAAAATCATAACATCCATATCATTTAATTATAAGTTTTCACAGGAACAACTCAAAAATCATCCTCTACCGGCTTGACAAACACCTTGTTATCATCAATCAGCACCACTTCCACCTCAACGCCAGGCCCTGTCATGCCCTCCAATGCAGTCACCTCCACAGACTCATCCGCAAAACGGGCCGTCCCCATAGGAGCGAGCCGGGTCACAGTAACTCCCCTGTCCCCGACAGAAAGCACAGCACCGGAAGGGACTGCCTTAGAATCAATGTTCGTATGCAAAGTGAACCGTTTCCATGTCTTGGCACGGAGCACATATATGGTCATCACTATCAGAAGCAAGGCATTTCCGGCAGTCACCAGCGCACCAGTTACATTTCCGTATTCATAGAATGCATAAAAACACGACCCGGCCAGCGAAAGAAGACCGAGCACCCCGGCAACACCCACTCCGGGGATTATGAGGATTTCAGCAAAGATCAGCACAAGGCCGACCAGAATGAGCATCACGATTATTTCCATAGCCGTCAAATTTACTTATTTGTCAGCTCACTTCCAAACAATTCCACAGAAACATCACAATCCGAAGACTCGGATACAAACGCAGCAAGAGCATCAGCCGCAGCTTTGTCATTGAAAGGACCGGCCATGAATATCACAATGCCCTCCTCCGTCTCAGTCCGCGCTATATCCTTCCCGGAAGCCCTCTCAACGATTCCTGCCGCAAGAGACGGGTCCAGTTCACCGGATACAGGCTCAATCCTCACCTGATAAAGCAGAGGGGCGCTGCTTCTGGAAGCCTCAATTGCACGGGCTTTCGACACCGGAACATCCTTTCCGTCAATACAGGCAGTCACATAAGCGCTCCGGAATCCCTGGCGGCGTACTGCCTCAACACTTGCGGCCGCCTGAGCAAAAGAAGCGAACCGCCCGGCCCTATAAATATAAAGGCCTGATGGTGAGCGGCTCTCATAAACCGGACTAAGCCCGCGCAAATCCTTTACGGCAGCCTTCTTGGCACTTCCGTACATCTGTATCTGATACACAACTCCCTGCGGAAGAGACTGCTCTTCAGCCAGACGTCCCTCTTCAAGCACCATAAACGTATAGTCAAACTTCTCCTCAGGACTGGCCACTTCTATATCAAGAGGAGCTCCGGCAGACCTTCGACTGAACTCATACCCCTCCATCGGAGAATCTTCAGATACGCTGCCGTCACCCAAATCCGGGTCTATGAAAACGCCCTTCTTGAGAAACTCCATCTCAACGTCACGAAGTTCCACATTTGCCCTGTCAAGCACATCCTGCAGACGCGGAAGCTCGGATTCAAGACGAAGAATCCGCTCCGTAATGGCGGATCTCTCCTCAGCATCATTGCCGAAAGCATATTCGGTCCTCAACTCCTCAAGAGAAAAAGACAGGTCAGAAATGGAATCACGCAGTGAGCGCACACGCGCCATCCTCTCCATATATTTGCGCGTCAGGTCATTATCAGGGAAATCAGTCTCATCGCGGCGCGGAGCCTTGCTCCTCAAAGGCTCAAGACGGGACAAGGCAAGCAGCGAATCCGGTTCTTCAACCGGGACATGAACAGGATATTCCTCATATTCAAGCACATAAACAAACACACTATCCCGCGAGCATTCACGATTTGACGCAAAAAGGCTGTATTGTCCGTCCTCCGAATTTACAAACAGGAAATCATCTGCCGGAGATGAATACGGGAATCCCATGTTGCGCGGAGCAGCCCACTCCCCCTTTTCTGCATCCCACTCCGACATATAAAGGTCATATCCGCCTATGCCGTAAAATCCGCGCGAGGCAAAATACATGGTTTTCCTGTCAGGAGAAAACATCGGATAAATCTCACCAGAGCCGGAAGTGACCGCCTCACCGGCCAGCACAGGAGCCGTCCACACGGTGTCCTCAAACTCCGTCAGACAAATATTCCTCACACCCTTGCCGTCAGGAGCGGAAAAAAGAATGGCATCATCCCACTCAGGCGCATACAGGGCACGCACAAGCCCGTCAGAAGCAGAAGAGTCAAGCTGATTGGGAATGCTTCTCCAGCTGCGGTCCTCAAGTGGATAATACAGGAAAAAATCTTCAAGAGAGAATCTGCGCCTGTCAATCACCTTCGGTTTTCTTGCGAAGCGTGCCATATTCCTGCCGTTCTCAGCCATCAAGATACGCTCATTCACGGAAAATACCGCGGAAGAGTCCGTTGAGTCCCTCTGGCTCATGTGGCCCAGAGCCTCAAGATAAGTCCCGTGCGCCTCTGCAAACCTGTAGGCACGATGCAAAGAATCACCCAGACTCACAAGGCTGTCGGCGATGTGTGTCTGCGCGTAAGCATTACCGGCAAAACTGCAACAAAGCACAAATGCCGGAATCATTTTAAAGAAGCACGAAAACCTCCCCATTTCAGAATCAACTCTCTATTTCAGCCTACAAAAATAAGAAATATTTACAGAAACTTCGTTTATAAGAAAAAAATCGTAAATTTGTGCCCTATTTGCGGTATGTATGTGGCACAGTCTCCGTACAATACCGCATGAATTGATAACAAATATCATTAAATTCAATAAACATTATGCAAAGTAAAGGTGCTATCAGATTTGTGGCTGTCCTGCTCGCTCTTGCGTCAATATGGCAGCTCTCATTCACACTGGTGACAACTGTCCAGGAGAAGAGGGCCGTAAGATATGCAGAAGCAAAGGCAGAGGCCGCAATGCATTCAGCCGCTTTCGCCAAAGTCAATGAAGCGGACCATGCCTTCTATCTTGACTCAATCAGGAAAGTGGAGAACAGGAGGTATATCGATTCCATCTCAACAGAGAAGGTGTATTTCGGTTACACTTACAAGGACATCAAGGCAAAATCAATCAACCTCGGCCTTGACCTCAAGGGAGGTATGAACGTGATGCTCCAGGTTCAGCTTGAGGATCTCGTGAAGGCTCTCTCAAACCACAACTCGACTCCGGAATTCACCAATGCAATCGCTCTTGCTAAACAGCGCAGCGTTGATTCAAGGGAAGATTTCATCACGCTCTTCGCAGACGCGTGGAAAGAGACCTCAAACGGCATGCCGCTCGCACAGGTGTTCGGTACTTTCGACATGGTGGGCAAAATCGGTCCAGAATCTTCTGATGCACAGGTCATCGACGTAATCAGGAGCGAGGCTGAGAGCGCAATCGCAAACTCATTCAACGTATTGAGAAACCGTATCGACCGTTTCGGTGTGACACAGCCTAACATCCAGAAACTCGGAAACAGCGGACGCATCCTCGTCGAGCTTCCGGGCGTGAAGGAACCTGAGCGTGTAAGAAAGCTCCTCCAGGGAACCGCTTCACTCGAATTTTGGCCGACATACGACAATACTGAGCTCCAGGGCTACCTCATGGAGGCCAACGGACGTCTCGCAACCATCCTTGCAGATGAGCAGGAGAGCGTTCAGGCAGTTGACGCAGCTCCGGTAGCAGAGACCGATTCACTCCTCGCTGAAGAGCTCCGCAACAAGGAGAACGAGGCAAAGATGGAGTCAGAGTGGAAGAAGAACAACCCTCTGTTCGCAGTTCTCGAGCCTGCACAGTACAAGAGCGCATGTCTCGGATATGCACACTATACAGACACTGCAAAAATCAACAAGTTCTTCGCAATGCCTCAGGTAAGGGAGTGCTTCCCTCCTGAATTCAGGCCTTTGTGGACAGTTAAGCCTTCAGCTGCCGGAGAAAACATCTTCGAGCTCGTGGCCATCAAGGTGGCATCAGCTGACGGAAAGGCCCCTCTTGACGGAGGCGCAGTCACTGACGCACGCGTGCAGTACGGCAACTCAGGCGGAAACCCTCACATATCAATGTCAATGAACGGTGAAGGCGCAGGCATCTGGGCAAGAATGACCGGTGACAACATCGGAAAGCAGATTGCTGTCGTGCTCGACGGAATGGTTTACTCATATCCTACCGTAAACGGCAAAATCGAAGGCGGAAGCTCAGAGATTTCAGGTAAATTCACACTCGAAGAGGCTGAGGACCTTGCAAACGTCCTCAAGTCAGGTAAGCTCCCTGCACCTGCAACAATCATCCAGGAGCAGGTAGTAGGACCTTCACTCGGAGCCGAGTCCATCAATGCCGGTATGATTTCATTCATCATCGCATTCGTTCTCGTCCTCATCTACATGGTTCTCTTCTATCAGGGTGCAGGTCTGGTGGCTGACGTGGCCCTCCTTTGCAACGTGCTGCTTCTTTTCGGAACTCTCGTTTCATTCGGAGCCGTCCTCACTCTCCCAGGTATCGCAGGTCTCGTCCTGACACTCGGTATGGCCGTGGACGCAAACGTCATCATCTATGAGCGTATCAAGGAAGAGCTCCGCGCAGGAAAGGGTCTCAGCAAGGCCATTGCAGACGGATATTCTAACGCTTACTCAGCCATCATCGACGGACAGATAACTACCCTTCTTACCGGTATCGTTCTTTTCGTGTTCGGTTCAGGCCCTGTACAGGGATTCGCTACCACACTCATCATCGGTATCATAACATCTGTCCTCACTTCAATCTTCGTCACAAGGCTTATTTTCGACGACAGGGTTTCAAGAGGCAAGAAAATCGCCTTCGACAACAAGGCTACAAGGAACTTCCTCCAGAACACTTCATTCGATTTCATCAGCAAGAAGAAGATTGCATATATCGTGTCCGGAACAATCATCCTCGTGTCACTCGTATCCATCTTCACCAAAGGATTCTCATACGGTGTTGACTTCACAGGAGGACGTACATATGTAGTAAGGTTCGACCAGCCTGTTGACGCTGAGGCAATCCGCGCAGCAGTAAACGACGCATTCGACAATGCTGCGGCAAATGACGAAAGCGTTGACAATGCGGCTGCAGAAATCAAGCAGTTCGGAGGCGAGAGCCAGATGAAGATTACCACTACATACAAGGTTGAGCAGGAATCGACAGACGTTGACGTTGAGGTTGAAAACATCCTCTACAACGCTTTGAAAGGTTTCTTTACCAACGGAATAACCTTGGATGAATTCACTTCTACCCAGGACAACCCTAACGGTATCATCAGCTCTGACAAAGTGGGTCCTACCATCGCAAACGACATCACAAGGGATGCAATCATCGCCGTGGTAATCGCCCTCTTCGTAATCTTCGCATACATCGCGTTCCGATTCAGAGGATGGACATGGGGACTCGGAGGAGTTGCAGGACTTGCCCACACGGCCATAATCGTGATAGGCTTCTTCTCTCTCTTCTCAGGAATACTTCCATTCAGCCTTGACATCGACCAGACATTCATCGCGGCAATCCTTACCATCATCGGTTACGCAATCAACGATACAGTGGTGATTTTCGACCGTATCCGTGAATACAAGGAGCTTCATCCGAAGGCAGACTTGAGGAAGAATGTGAACGAGGCCCTCAACAGCACTCTTTCACGTACAATGAACACCTCACTCACGACTCTGGTGACCATGCTCGCAATCGCCATTTTCGGTGGAGAAGTTATCAGGGGACTTGCAGTGGCATTGATTCTCGGTATCATCATCGGTACCTATGCATCAATCTTCATCGCAACTCCTATCATGTTTGACGTGACCAGGAAAGCTGCTGAAAAAGCTGAAAAGAAAGCTGACAAATAATCACAGCTTCTGTTGATAAATTATCCCTCTGATTCTCAGCATGTAGAATCGGAGGGATTCTTTTTTGATTGACATGTAAAGGCTTTTTGCATAACTTTGCCGACCGTCTTGAAAATCCGCTCAGCCATGCGGAAACCAGTGGCGGGCCTAACATAAAAAAGCAAGCATAAATAATGTCCTTCGTCCATCTTCACGTACACACCCAATACTCCATTCTTGACGGCCAGTCGTCCGTAGGCAACCTGTTCGCACGTGCATCCGAGCTCGGAATGCCCGCATTGGCGATAACAGACCACGGAAACATGTACGGAGTAAAGGAATTCATGAAGGCAGCCGGAAAGTATCCTGACGTGAAACCGATACTCGGGTGTGAAATCTATGTGACAAAGCACTACGACCACACGCTCAAGGACAAGGACCACAGGTCATACTACCATATGATACTCCTTGCGAAAAACTACAACGGATACAAGAACATCATGAAGATTGTCTCCACCGGACATATCGAGGGAATGTATTACGGAAAGCCGAGGGTATCGCACGAGGTAGTTGAAAAATATTCGCAGGACATCATCTGCTGTTCGGCATGCATAGCCGGTGAAGTGCCAAGATGCATCCTTGCCGATGACATGGAAGGTGCCGAAAAGGCAATCGAATGGCACAAGAAAGTGTTCGGGGACGACTATTATCTTGAAGTGCAGCTTCACAAGACCGAAATTCCCGGACAGTCATTGGAAGTATATGAGTATCAGATGAAGGCCAACGCCGGAATCTTCCTCCTTGCTGAAAAGACAGGCACAAAGGTAGTTGCGACCAACGACATACATTTCGTGCGAAAAGAGGACGGACCTGCACACGACAGGCTCATCTGCCTCACTACGAATGTGTATGTGGACGACCCGGACAGGATGCGCTATACCCAGCAGGAATACATGAAGAGCACAGAGGAAATGCTCGCGCTTTTCCCTGACCATCCGGAGGTAATCAGCAATACGCTTGAAGTTGCGGAGAAAATCGAAGGGTACAAGATTGACAAGGACCCTATCCTTCCGAAGTTCAAGATTGCGGATGAGTTCATGCAGGATATAGACACCTATCTTGAAAAATACAAGGATATAATTGATGTAGGACGGTGCAACAAGGACGGCTCGGAGCGTGGTGAGGAATTTTGCCAGTCCGTGGCCTATCTGTGTCATCTGACATATAAGGGAGCGCATTGGAGATATGGTGAAAACCTGACGCAGGAGCAGGCGGAAAGGATTGAATTTGAGCTGAAGACCATATGCAAGATGGGCTTTCCGGACTACTTCCTCATTGTGCAGGACTTCATTGCAGCTGCACGTGCTGAAGGCATATCCGTAGGCCCTGGACGTGGTTCAGCCGCAGGTTCAGCCGTAGCCTACTGCCTCAAGATAACCAATCTCGACCCTATCAGATACCAGCTCCTGTTTGAGCGTTTCCTCAACCCGGACCGTATCAACATGCCCGATATCGATATCGACTTTGATGATGACGGCCGCTACAGGGCATTCAAATATGTGGAGGAGACATATGGAAAAGACCATATCTCGCATGTGATTACATTCGGAACGATGGCGGCAAAAAGTGCCATCAAGGATGTGGCGCGCGTGAGCCGGCTGTCCATAGATGAGTCCAACAGGCTGACCAAGATGATTCCTGACAAGCCTATTACCCAGATGGAGGACACAGAAGAGCCTTTCGGGGAGAACGATATGCTGCAGGAGGGCCAGAAGCTCATCGAAAAAGAAGTGGAGATTGACGACCCGGACAACGAAGGCAAGAAGATAAAGGTCAAAAAGACTTTCAAGAAATACAAGAAAGAGGTATCCTACAAGCCTAACCTGAAGAATTGCTACAAACTCATTCCGGAGCTTAAGAACGAGCTGGAAAACGGCACTCCTGAGGTCAAGGAGGTGCTGAATTATGCCTTGAAGCTTGAAGGATGCATACGCCAGACCGGAGTGCACGCGTGCGCGATGATTATCGGCCGTGGAGACCTCACCAACTTCATACCTATCAGCATGGCGGCCGACAAGGCCACTGGGGAAGACGTGTGGGTGTCGCAGTACGACGGACACTACATAGAGGAGGTCGGAATGCTCAAGATGGACTTCCTCGGGCTGAGGACCCTTTCCATCATAAAGGAATGCCAGGCCAATATCAAGAAAAGATTCGGCCTTGAGTTCGATATAGAGAAGATTCCGATAGACGACAAGCTGACATACGAATTGTACGGACGCGGAGACACCACGAGCGTGTTCCAGTTCGAGTCTCCCGGCATGAAGGAGTGGCTCATCAAACTACAGCCGACCAGATTCGAAGACCTTATCGCGATGAACGCCCTCTACCGTCCGGGCCCTATGGACTATATCCCTTCATTCGTAGCCAGGAAGCAGGGCACGGAGAAGGTCGAATATGACCTTCCGGAAATGGAGGAATTCCTGCAGGACACTTACGGAGTGACGGTCTATCAGGAGCAGGTCATGCTTTTGTCGCAGAAGCTTGCAGGCTTCACTAAAGGCCAGGCCGATACCCTCCGAAAAGCCATGGGTAAGAAGATAAAGGCACTTCTGGATTCCCTCAAAGGACTCTTCATAGAAGGAGGAATCAACAACGGGCATCCGAAGGAAGTGCTGATGAAAATATGGGCCGACTGGGAAAAGTTCGCCCAGTATGCCTTCAACAAGTCACATGCAACATGCTATGCATGGGTGAGCTACCAGACGGGATGGCTCAAGGCGCATTATCCCGCAGAGTTCCAGGCAGCCAACCTTTCCAAGAATCTCTCCAATATGGACGAGATAAAGAAAATCATGGATGACTGCAAGAAGAACGGCATAAAGGTGCTTAACCCCGATATAAACGAGTCTGACGCACATTTCACGGTCAACAAGCACGGAGAGATACGATTCGGGCTCGGCGGCATCAAAGGCTTCGGAGACAATATTGTGAAGGCCATTCTTGCTGACCGTGAGGAAAACGGGCTGTACGAAAGCATCTTTGATTTCGTGGAAAGGATGGCTGGAACAGTCAACAGGAAGGCTTTCGAATCGCTTCTGCATTCCGGTGCATTTGACAGCTTCGGAATATGCCGCAAGCAGTTCCAGCTACCGTGCAAGTCAGGGGACATATTCATGGACACACTGATACGATACGGAGACCTGTACAGGAAAGACAGCATGGACAGTACCGTGTCGCTTTTCGGTGAGGCAGAGGAGCTGAAACCGGAAAGACCTGAGATTCCGTCCATGCAGGGAGACGAGGACATTCTTGAGAAGCTGAAATATGAAAAGGAGCTTGTGGGAATGTACCTGTCGTCACACCCGCTCGACACTTTTGCTTTTGAGCTTGAGAATTTCACGAGCTGCCAGATAAGCGACATTCCGGCAATCGTAGCAGAATGCCAGGCCAAAAAGGAGAAAAGGAAGATTAATGTCGCCGGCTTTGTGACAAGTGCTTCGGAAGGACTTACAAAGACAGGACGGCCGATGTCCAGGATGACTGTCGAAGATTACGGCGGAAGCTACGAATTTGCTTTCTTCGGAAAGGACCACGAGACTTTCATGCAATATGAGAAGACGCACACCGCCCTTTTCATCGAAGGCTCAATCGAGGAGAAGTTCTATATAAAGCCAGAAGAGAGGGCTAAGGGCAAAGAGGTTGACTATGCTTTCAAGCCGAAGAACATGATGCTGCTCGGCAATGTTGCCGATACCTTCGTGAAGGGATTTTCGATAAGCATCTCGACACCTATGCTGAACCCGGAGTTCCGCGAGAGGCTTGTGAAACTGATAAAGAGGAACAAGGGAGGCGTTCCGCTCACAATGTTCCTCTATGATCCAGAAAAGAAATGGAATATAGAATTCCTTTCACATAAATTCCGTGTATGCGTCTGCATTCAGTTCATTGAAGAGCTGAAAGAGATGGGCATAAAATATAACGTCATAAAAAAATGAGTCGTGCGAATATCGGATAGTGGTCTGAGACAAATGCCCTGTCGGCGTATTTCTTGGTCACGGTCTGATATTCAACGCATTTTGAGAAGCCTGAGCAATAGATATAATCTATGACCTCGTTAGCCTTGCCCCATCCGTTGTATGTGCCGAGGCTGTCTGTCTTTTCAGCTATCTTCCTTGTGCTCTGCATGACGGCATCCAGTCCGACAAGCGCCTTGTTGTCAGGTGTTATGTTGAAATCTCCTGTGAGAACCATAGGATAGCCTTTCGGATTTATGGAAGCGATGCGGTCCACGATAAGCTTCAGGCCGTTTTTCTGAGCCTCCTGCCCGACATGGTCAAGATGCGTGTTGACATAATAGAACATCCGTCCAGTCTTCTTGCATTTCATCAAGGCCCAGGTAGCGGTTCTGATGCAAGCAGCATCCCACCCCTTTGAAGGCTTCTTTGGAGTCTCTGAAAGCCAGAAAGTGCCCCACTTCATCAGCTTGACAGTTTTCTTGTTCCAGAATATCGACATGTGCTCGTCTTTCTTTTTGCCATCCTCACGTCCTACTCCTACGCAATCATAATCACGGCAATTCTCCTTTATGAAAAGAACCTGATAATCAAAGGCTTCCTGTACACCGAACACGTCAGGCTTCTGATCTTCTATCATAAGTGCCGTAGCCGGATACCTGTAACGCCATGAGTTCGTGCCGTCATTCGCAGCCCCCATCCTGATGTTATAGGACATGACCTTGAGTTCAGCAGGTACGTCATTTTTCTTTTTGGCATGTGAGGCCTGCGGCAAGACCGTCATTAATGCCATCAGCAGCAATGCAAAACGTTTCATTATTATTGGATTTAGTTAGTGCCGCAAAAATACGGCTTTTATTCGACATTCGGCCTAAAATTCTGCCTTCCCGTCCCCCTGTTATGCAGCAAGGCGGGATGCAGGATTTCTGATGGGTATTTTAGGTTGGGATACACATCTGGAGCAGCCTAAATCCGTTTTAATGCAGATTTTTGTGTCATCCCATATTTCCGAACGGCATAGTCCTCTTGATTGCCATATTCTACCCTATGGTTCACGTCTGCTATAAATCTGCCATAAATCACGAAGCATCCATGATGCCTGTTCCAGTGTAAGCCCCTTGCTTCAAATGAGTCAAGGATACAAAGTTCCCAACGTGCATTTTTATGTCCCATTGGGAACTTCAAGATTTTGCAAGACATTGATTATCCTTGAGTTATGATTCATCATGGTTCCCAACGGGCGGTTTATTGTCATGTTTCACGCAATCTGCATGCGGACTGACAGAATAATACTTTTCCGCCAGCGGGTCCATTGTCGTCCAGCGGGAAGACAGCGGGTGGTAGAACCTTGCGCCGTAGTCAAGATACGGAAGGCCGGCGAACTTTTGGGATTCCTTGCCGTTAACTGTAGGATAATAAAATATCCCTGCCATCGTTGATGGAGACGGCAGGGAATACAAAATTGTTGCGTCAAGACAACAAGGAAAGTCACTGACGGTCGTGAGGAATTATCTCAACATTGTCCAAAATGCGGTCAAACAATTCGACATCCTCTTCTCTGACGAAGAAATACATCACGGACACTCTGTAATTGACATGTTGCTTATAAGTATCCTGCCTGAAATAGAGGCCGTCATCACTGAGACATTTTTCGGTCTTGCCTCCATAACGGTTATCACCTTGGAAATATACTTGATAATCTATGTTTGGAAACATATAGGAACATAGCGGATAACCATAATATATATTAATATATGCAGCCGAATGCTTTTGAGGCCTTTCATATTGCTTTAGATAAATATAATACCACGTTTTGAAGCCATTATCATCTGTTCTCATCATAGGAGGCCTCCTGAAACCATCTGTTTCCAATATGACATCACAGTCATATATATCCAATGTATCACAAACCTGTCCGGACATAGAAACGGCACAAGCCATGCTCAAAATAAATATAATCATTGTCTTTTTCATCTCATCCTGGATTTATAATTATTACGCGCCTGCTTTTCTACCTTTTTGATCTGCTCGTCCAATTGTATATTCTTGTCTATCTGCACTGCAGCAGTCACCGTCATGCCAGTAAATTCATCATATACCTCGTCACCATTCACGTACCTATACTTATGAAACGGATTCAAATCATGTCCCTGCTGCTGCAATTCATAAAAATATGCGTGTCCATAGGCCTCATGAGCTGCATTCGATGCCTGATCCTCCGCAGACAGGAATGAATTTGTTATTATATAAACATTCCCATCAGGGGAAGGATCACTTTCTGCACCGGGAATCAATGTAATGCCATTCTCCCAATTCTCTTTTCCATTCTTAAAATCCTTATGCTCACCATTGGTATCCGGATAACCGGCGGACGTTTGGAAATTATAGTTTATATCACTGTTAGCCAAAGACTTCAGAGCAGTCATATTTTCAGACTGGCTATCGGACTTATTGAGCCGTCGTGTATTAAGTTTGCCGTCAGAATTAAACTTAACGTACTTTGCTTCCTCTTTCGTTAAAGTATTTACTATGTTATTCCTTGACTGTTCGTCCAATACCCAGACTGACATTCCATCCCAATCCACAAAGTTAACAGGATTTCCCGAACAGAATGCATACGGACTGACAGAATAATACTTTTCCGCCAGCGGGTCCATGGTGGTCCAGCGGGAGGACAGCGGGTGATAGTACCTTGCGCCGTAGTCGAGATACGGAAGTCCCGCGAACTCCTGGGACTCCTTGCCGTTGAAACGGTAGGAGACTTGCGCAAAGGCATGGCTTATGAAAGCTGGTACATAATCACGATATTTTGCCCGGAAAAGAAAAGCAGCGCGGATGATCATTTAGAATCACATCCGCACTGCACCTAAATTATAATCAGGAAAATCACTAGCGAAACTTTTCAGCAAACTTCTGCCGACGTTCTTGTCTCTTATGCTGTTTTGACCTAAGTTCTTCTATGTTAGTCGCGCTGTCATTGACTGACGGGTCTGAAGGCAGATACACTATCATTATACTTTCACCTACCGTAAGCTGTGGATCAGATAATGAGTAGCCATGATAAAATTCACCATTAATCTCAAATCTATAATAACGAAAATGACGAGCTTGATGTTTCTTTTTAGCATAGACATAAGCGACCTGATTCTCACCATAAGCAGCAAGTTTATAACTATTAACAGTGTTGACTGTAACTTTATATACTATCAAACTGATCAAAGCGAAAATTAAAACATAGTCCAATCTCAAAGGAATATCCCATTTCTTTTGGGAAGCCTTTACGGCTTTTTCACGTTCCCGCTTCCGACGGTTCTTTTCACGACGGGCCTGCCTGCGGGCCTTGTCCGGATTCAACTCATTACCCATATAGCATTGTTAATCTTCTTCAAACTCATTCTTGACTACGGAGCTGGAAGCATTCCCTACAACAGCGTTGGCATTCTCATCAACTGCATTATTGACAACTTTCTTCAATTCATTATCGGAACGAGTCTTTTTGGCTATGGATTTAGCTTCCTTTGCTGAAAGGCCTTTTCCATTGGAATGAACTTTGGAGCGGGCCAACGACACTGCTGAATTTGCGCTTTGAGTCTTCAACGGCTTCACTGTCAAACCTGTAGAAAAATTCCCAACAGTCAGCCCCACAGCTGTATTTACAGCCGTCTCTGACACTGAATTAACATCCAAGGTCACACCGTTGCCATTGCCGACCTCAACATCAACCGCATTGCAGGCCACCTCACTCACTACAGCTACAGCAACCTTGGTTGCGACTTTCTTAACGATATTGCCGCCGCCAGTTACAAAGCCTTCACCAAAAGATATGGCCACATCTCCTATATCAATATTTGAGAATGCTGATGCACTTACCCTCTTGTCATAAACAACATTAGCAATCACCTGACCGGTATAGTCAACCGCTGCAGAAGCTATGCCGCCAACCAAATTAGCCAACAACGGAAAACCTCCATCAACATCCACAAAGTTAACAGGATTTCCCGAACAGAATGCATACGGACTGACAGAATAATACTTTTCTGCCATAGGGTCCATCGTCGTCCAGCGGGAAGACAGCGGGTGATAGTACCTTGCGCCGTAGTCAAGATAAGGAAGTCCGGCGAACTTCTGGGACTCCTTGCCGTTGAAACGGTAAGGCTGCAAAGAGGCGCCTGCAGTTGATGAACTGCCGTTTTCCGGCTCAGATGACAGGGTGCCGGAACTGCACTCTTGAGCGGATGGAGAGACGGCCGAAGCAGATTCGGCTATATCTTCACCGTAAGGATAGTAGTCGTAAGTATGCAGCACATTGCCCTCGGAGTCGGCAACAGCACGCACACTGCCCAGGTGGTCAGTCATGAAGAAACGGTAGCTGCCATCAGTCATATAGCCGCCGGGGATTAGGATGCGCTCCAATGAACCGTCGCGGTACACCACGTTTGACGCATAGTCCGTGACACTGGATGAACCGCCGGGGCCGGAGGTGCTCACGCGGAGCTTCCTCCCGTCTGAAGCGTACAGGTAGCGGATGCTGCGGACACCGTCTGAGCCTACGCACGTCAGCTCGTCGGGGAGGTTCAGGCGGTTGTAGGACATCACCGTCAGGCCGCTGTTCAGGTCACGCGTCATGTTCCCGTTCGCGTCGTAGGCGTACTGGGTCATACCGGAAGGGATGCTCCCGGCCAAATGGTCCGGTATCATGCTGCCGCCATGGTCCGACATCGCGTGGAGCTGGTTACCGCTGTAGGCCATCATCAAATCGTCACCTCCGTCCGGAACGGATCCGCGCTCTCGGGACAGAGACAGAATATTGCCGTGGCTGTCATAGGAATAGGACGTACCGTAACCCGAAGCTGGACGGCATCCAAGGAGCCATTCAGCGCCGGTAACACGACCGAGGCCGTCATACGAGTAGCCGTAACCCTTGCTCACACCGCCGGAGAGAGACCACACGGAGGAAGAGATGCTGCCGTTGAACTGCGGAGCGGAAGACGCGCCGCAAGCGGATGGGTCCGTGTAGTGGAGCTCCTCACTGAAAACAACGCTCGACACACCCGTCTGCCATGAGCGGATGTTGTAGGAATAGGCAGTACGAATCGGCTCCGCACCATTGCGACCGTCAGAGGACAGGCGGCCCAGATTGTCATAGCGGTTGTCAGCAAGGACTGTCTCCGCGCCACTGCCAAGGCGGTGAGTAATCTTCAGAGGGCGGTCCATATTGTCATAAGTCCACGCATATCTCTCGACCACAGGTTTGCCCGGGACGGCCGGGTCCGGACGGGAATCTGCCGGCACTGTGCCAATCGCACCGACACTGTGCGACAGGGTACGCTTCACCGGCTGCCCGGTGAACGAATACCACGTCTTCTCTGTCTCCCAGCCGCCGAGGTGGTTCTGGGAACGGGACTGGACAACAAGGCCGCGGTCATCATAATAGACAGAGGAGTACATCGCGGGAAGACCAGGATCAGAACTCCAAATGACACCGCCGGTAACACGGCCGCGGCCGTAGCGGTCATACTTCGATACACGGACGGAGGGAATCGGAAGAGGGGTAAGGAACGTGCTGTCCTTATCTGGAAGGACGTCAGCAGGACGTACAGGAGGGAGAGGATGCACAGGGAACGCAGATATGTAAGCCCAAAGGCTGTCGCGGCAAGACTCCGGGGAAAGGTCTATGAAGTCATACCCGTCATAATACATCACCTGGCGAAGCTCCGCACCGTCGGGAAGCTCAGGGCTGAGGACATAGCCAAAGGTACGGCCTGACGAACCGCGGTAAGACGCCGTGAAACCGACACCTGAAACATCACCATAATCCGCAGAGGGGCAGCTCGCCATCACGCAAGGACGGCCCAGGCCGTCATACCATACGCAGCTCCACTCACCCGACAGGGCCTGGTTGCCGTCCTGGCTGAGGACCATGCGGCGGTGGACGTCATAGCGCATCGTCACGGGAGAGCACCCCGGGAGACGCTTCCATATGCACTCACCCAGCCCGTCGTAGCGATAGACATAGGCGTAGGCCTTCATCGCAGAATCATCATCCGATGCCGCGGACACGCCAGCAAGAGCCTCAGACAGCAGAGGAGGAAGGACATAACGAAGACGGCCGAGCACATCATACACATAGTAGGTGTCAAGCGGCTTATCCTCACCCTCCTCGGACAGCCAACGGCGCTCAAGGACTGTGTTCCCGCGGTAGTCGGTATAGACGTCAACGGTGCCGTCACGGCCGGACACCCAGTTCTCGCCCATGAGAGTCTGGCGCACGAGACGGCCGGGAAGATAGTCTCCGGAAGACGAGATGCCGCCGGATACCACCGTCCACAGCCTCACCACATCATCGCCCGAAGACGAGCAGGTGCCGTAGCCATAGGCCTGCGTGCGGCCGGAAGTGTCCGTGCGCTCAGAGGACGGCTGCCACACCTCTCCGGGAAAGCCCTGCTCCAGGACACGGTCAAGCATGCTGTTGCCATAGACCGTAACAGACCAGGGAGCAGAATCGGGAGACATGCCAGTCTGGGAACCGTCACGGTAGAACTCCGAAGTCGCCGCACCAGCGCCGTCACGGAAACCCTGGCCGGAGCCGACGGACAGGTCAGCATAAGGAAGGAACACCTTGCTCTCGCGCATATAACGGTCATACTCCTTATGAAGCACAAGGTCGTGCGCTCCGCCTCCAACCGCACCGACAGAGACGGTCTGAGAAGGGAAGCCAAGGCCGTCATAATAGTTGACGGTCCTCATGGCACTACCGACAGGCAAGGCGTTAACCGTGGCGGTGTCCTTAGCGCCCGACACGCGCACAACTGTTCCCACAATGAAGTTACGGCTGTAGTCAGGACCGGATTGGGCGTATATGCTTGTCAACTGGCTTATGCATGCGGCCAGGATTGACAGGGTTCTATATATCGTTTTCATGGCTTTAATTCTTTATTGGATTATATAAGTATCTTTATAGTCCGGATAGTAATCCTTAGTATAGAAGAATTCAAGGACATATCCTGATTCTGCAGTAAACGGAACCGTATCACCTTCATTATTATAGAGCATGGCGCTTCGGTAATTATGGCGGGGAACAAAAATCACAGTAGGCTTGAAATTGTCACTGATTCTGGAACCGGATGACTTGTATTCTCCAGGAGGGATGTGAAATCTGAGATACTGGATATTTCCTTGGACTCCCCATGAATACTCAAGCGTGTATGATTCCGGAGTCGGGTTGTAAATGGAGACTATTACATAGGACTCGCATTTGCCATGTTCATCTGCATATTGCTGGCCGTTGGCGACAATGTCATCAAATGCCATACGGTTAGCATCTGACTGGGACAATGTTGAACTGTATTTGCCAGAAGGAACAGTATATATCACAGGGACAGGCAGTTCACCCTCAGACTGATTGCAGCTGTTGCTTAGGAAGGACATGCTCATTTGGACATTACCATAATATGGAGACTCTGTCTGAGACGAGTTGCCTGCATAATTATATTCATACTGATTTATTATATAACCTGAATTGTTTTTGACACTTTGCAGTCTGCCACACACATCATAGCCATATGATTCAGTCACTCCACCGGAGTCAGTTCGGCTGCCCATACCAATCAAAGGAAGCCATGAATAGGTCTCGATATCTGCATCTTCCGGCCACACACGGACATCATCTATAGGACAAAGGCCCTCATCTATAGTGTAAGAGCGGCCCGGAAGAGACTTCCTGACATAATCCCACTTGCCGTTTCTGTACACCCTGTAATCAAGCAGATATTTCCTTCCGGAATCACCTTTAAGGTCTATCTGATACTCTCCGACAAGGCACTTGTCACTGAAATATCCGAAAGGATAGATTTCAGAATTGGTCAATGACTCAAAATTTTCATACAGGTACTCATCCTGACCGGAAGTCACAACATGACCGGTATGCCCCATATAGGAATATGTCAGAAGTCCCATATCATTGCTGCCTCCTGAGCTGCCTTTACGCATATCAGGAGTCATTATATTCAAGGTATGCGTACCTTTGGAGACATTCCTGAAAGTTACAGTATATGTATATGCCCCTACATATCGGTTCCATGGCTCTGCCATAGGAAGCATGCTGCGCATCTGCACCAGACCGAAAGATTTGGCATCAAAAGAACCCGGAACAAACCAGTCATAGCCCAATGTGCCGCTCAGACGCAAAGTGACGTCACCAGTTTCATACGAGGTGAATGTGTAAGTCCTGACATTCTGGGCGATATTGTTTGGATTCAAATATATGGAACGGGACTGGTAAGAAGGAGTCCATACAGTCTTCTCCTGATATGTATTCGCCGCGTCAGATACAATTGCCGTTGGATATGCCGAAGAATATCCCCACTGATAAGATACAGGCATCCCGTCAGATGACTTCACAAGAAGAGGATTGCCTATTTTGTCAATTTTTACCACTTCACTTTCAACAACATATCTGCTATCCCTGGCCGTGCCGTTGTAATGGAAAAAATCAGTGCTGTCCAATCCCTCTGTAAGCCTCAGCTTCCATGTCGTACCAGGAAAGAAGATGGAGTTCTCCTGCTTATACTCATTCAGCTTGCCATCAGCGACTTTGCCGTCAACATACACCATGCTCTCCACCGGGCTTGAAACCATGCCTCGGCCTGTCATCTGATTCAATATGTCGGTATTGTAATCGTCCGGATATGTCGTGGTCTGAGTCTCGATGCTGCCGTCCGACATGTTTTTTGTCACACGTGTCGGCATCAGGTTTCCGTTGTATGTGAAATTCTCCGTCACAGATGACATCACGGTACGGCCCGAAGGGTCATACAGGGTCTCAGTACGGCTTTCAAGATAAGGGTAGAATGTCAGGATCTTGAAAGGGGTGTATCTTACGAAATCTTGGGCAAGGTAATAAATCTGTAGGCCCGGAACAGTAAACTGTTCAATACTTCTCATATAATCTTCAAACCGTTCAGGATTACTATTGTAGCCCTGCTTTATTTCCTTGACCTTTTTTCCGTCATTGTACCATATTTCATCCACGACAAGCCCTCTCATCAAGGCCCGGGAAGTGAATTTATTGTCAAGAGCCACATTGTCTATGTTAGTGTACATCTTGAAATCCGCAGTGTCAGGACAAGTGTCATGATTGGTATAGCGATATTCCTTGACAAGCGGCCTTTCATTCCCCACATGCTCCATTACCCTGCTGTAAGTCACATAATTGCCGGTTGTAAGACCAAGGGCATTTATATAAGCCTCTGAAGTCATTTTATAACCCTGATAAACATATTCTTTACCGACATCAGCCAAATTTTCCCAGTCTACATAACCAAAAGCATAACTATTTTCTCCTTTAGACACATAGACCGGTATTCCAGATAATATTCCCGACGATGTCCCGTCCTCGTTTTTGTATTCGAAAGAATGCATATACGAAGTAGTGTCCGTCGAATATGTCATTTTCTTTATCCTCAGACCGCCGGCCTGGCCGCTCTGCTCCAGAATCTTGAAATCGGGAACCTGTGTCGCAACTTTGGAATAATCATTAAGTTCGTAGTAGAACTTGACATTGCCTCCCGTAGGATATTGGATTTCTGTCAGGACTTCAGCTTTTGTATAATACTCGTTTGAAGAACGGAAGCCGAAGAAATCATTCTCGATATTTGTCTTTCGGTAATCCTTATTGTTCCAATAGCCCCAATTGTCTGTCACCGTTGCATTATAAGCAGGAAGTTTAAGGCCATTATACTTGAAAGCATATTTCTGTTCTGCATGACCTGCGCAACCACGGATATCAATATCCAACAGCTTAAGCCTTTCATTTTTATTCTCAATATAACCGAATGCAAATGATTGCCGGATTTCATCATTATATTTAACACGCATTTTATATAATCGCTGCGAATAATTATGAGGCGCTAAAGGTGTATATATTCCACTTTTATCATAGCGAACATTATCTATCACGTTATAAAAGCAATCTGTTTTTAGCCATTCCACAAAAGAAGAGCCGACCGTAGACAAGTCATTTGCATGCAATAAAGAAAAATCAATCTTGATTCCCCCATCCATTGTTATTGATTTCGGATATACAGGATGCTGGACTATGAATGAGAATCCACGGTCCGGTCCTTGTGACGGGAATCTATCTGTATCACCATTCAGCTGATATACAGTAACATCCGTCCTCACATCACTTAATATCATCGGACTGCCATCTCTCGAATATTCGAAATTCATTTTATTTCCGTTTGGTGATATTACCTCTTTCAGCATCCATGCAGCAGGCCAAGTTTTCAAATACTGAAATGTCGGCTTAGGTCCAACTTCAGAGCTATAAAAAGGATTTGTATGCTGTACTTTCTCTGTATAGAATTCAATATTATTGTCATCACCACCAAATATCAGTTTCGTTCCGTCATCTTTGACTACAACGAACTCATAAAACAGTTCATGTATACGAAAAGACGTCAAAGGTTTCGCACCACCGCCAGGAAAGTCAAATGCATGTGGATTATGTAATATTTTAGGTATTTCTACACGAAATGAAGTACCGTTATTGCTTTTGACCTTGCTTTGCACATTGCCGTCTTTGTCTCTATAGAAATAAAAACTTCCATTGACGCCATAAGCATTTATCACAAACTCATCAGGTTGTGTATCAAACTTGAGATAACAATAAACATTTTGTCTTTGATACCAAGCCAAGCTCTCCTCAGAAGTCCAATTGTCATCAGCCATTATGTCTGATGAATAATAATAACCTGGATTTCTATTGAAATGATCCCCAGTCTCATCAACAACATCTTCAGCGCACGTCTCATCCGGAATCCCGTTGACGACCCGGGTGATGCACCCGCCTGCGCTGAGATTCCAGCCAAGACCGACACAGGTAGGATACTGGTTCAGCTGGATGCCGGAAGCATAATAAGAAAGATGGATGGGAAGGTGGAGATCCTTGTAGTCCAATGTGTAGAGAGGAATGTCGATGGATGGCAATCCGTTGAAGTAGCTGACAGGGATTCGCTCATACTTCACGAAATCTGTCGCGGCAGGAGATGTTACGTTCATCTGCCCATGGCAACCGAGGCTGCCTGCGGCTGAAATGACTATCGTCATCAGCAACGCCTTTAATTTTCTTTGCATGGCATTTTAAATTGCCTGCTTGACCTGTTTAAGCAAGCGGACCGCAAGTCCCGCGGAAAACCCGAGGCCGCATGCTAGGTTCTTGTCATAACACCGGGCAAGATACAGAAAGCCGCAACAAGAGTCCCAACTCCCCTCACACGCCCGGAAGATATGGCCGGAGCCATAATAAGCATTTCAAGTAGCTTGTTTCACAGAAGCCGCTGCACGCAACATAAATGCCACAGAAGAAATAAAGACCAAAAATCGACAACAACGCACAAATAACTGATTATCACAATTTTCTTAGTATATGACAATTTTTAGATTAGGGCAATTTACCACATTGATTATCAAA
>ERZ777305.1615-NODE-1615-length-24886-cov-14.767629_pt1 | contig 24886 bp, 20 predicted proteins | sample MGYA00374965_ERZ777305 | MGnify/ENA primary metagenome ERZ777305 (study PRJEB29328, sample SAMD00013331) | mouse gut metagenome | study: EMG produced TPA metagenomics assembly of the Metagenome analysis of fecal microbiota from mouse which was promoted... | reverse complement strand
ATATACTGGAGTTCAGCGAAATGGATTTGTGAAGAAACTGTCAAAGACCCGGGTAACGACAGTTTTGCAGTAAATATTGACATTCGTACTGTCCTGTTTTCATCCCGAAAAAGCTTGTGTTTTCGAGGAAAAGCAATTACAATGGAAATACTATATTTTGGATAAGGTGATAGCATATGATAGAAAAAGTGACTCGTCTGTTCGGACAGGTGGATATGACGGAAGGGATTCCCTGGAAAAAGATAGTGGCCTTTACGGTTCCCATGCTGATCGGCAATGTGGCGCAGCAGTTGTACAACACGGTGGACAGTATCGTGGTGGGCAAATACGTGGGAGACAATGCTCTGGCGGCAGTGGGCAGCGCCAGCCCTATATTTAATCTGCTGTTGGTTCTGTTCGTGGGTATCTCCATGGGGGCAGGTATCATGGTGTCTCAGTATTTCGGCTCCCGGGACAGGGAAAATCTGTCCAAGACCATCGGCAGTTCCATTACTCTGACCGCCGCAGCCTCCGTAATACTTATGCTTATAGGCACTGTGGCCATCCGTCCGCTGTTGGTGCTGCTCAAAACCCCAGACAGTATCATTGACTGGTGTACCTCGTACCTGCTGATTTTGCTGTGGGGCGTTGCGGGGCTGGCCTACTACAATATTCTCTGCGGCATTCTGCGCGGATTGGGGGATTCTCTGTCCGCTCTGATCTATCTGCTGGTGGCTACGATACTCAATATCGGGCTGGATATCTGGTTTGTAGCCGGACTTGACATGGGGGTAGCCGGGGTGGCTCTGGCCACAGCTATAGCCCAGCTGGTATCCGCCGTACTGTGTATGATAAAACTGCGGAAAATGACGGATCTATTTGACATGAAAGCTCAATATCTCAAGCCCGACGGCAAAAATATCCTGACAGTAATCCGGCTGGGCCTGCCCTCCGGGCTTACCCAGGCCATTTTCTCTCTGGCAATGGTGGTGGTGCAGTCCCTAACCAACAGTTTTGGAGAGATGATTATTGCTGCCAATGTCATTATTATGAGAGTGGACGGTTTTGCCATGATGCCCAACTTTTCCTTTGGCACTGCCATGACCACTTACGCGGGCCAGAATGTGGGCGCGAAACAGTATGACCGGGTGAAACAGGGGGCCAGGCAGGGGACGTTGATCGCCGTCTGTACCTCAGCGGTCATCACGGGCCTGATCCTGCTGTTTGGGCCGTATCTGATGGGGATCTTTACCAATACTCGGGAATTGGCTCAGCTCAGCGCCGATATGATGAAGATTCTGGCGGTGGGCTATATCGCCATGGCTGTGACCCAGAGCCTGTCTGGCGTTATGCGGGGGGCTGGCGATACCGTGACGCCCATGTGGATCTCGCTTATGACCACGGTGGCCGTGCGGGTTCCGTTGGCCTACGGTCTGGTATATCTGACCAGTACACCCCAGCTCCCCCAGGGACGCTACGAGAGTCTGTGGATATCTCTGCTGACCTCCTGGGTGCTGGGAGCTCTGATCACTTTCGGATTTTACCGTCTGGGACGGTGGAAAAAGAAGGCTCTGTGACACGTCTAACTCCCGCAGCGTCTTCAGAACAGGGTTTTGGTGGTAGTTATAGCGGCGGTAGCCGTTTACCGGATTAAAATCTTATGCGCAAAAGAGAACTACAGTAGGAGGTATGAACATATGGGCAAAAAGAGGGTCATAAAAACAGTTTTACTGACTGCAGCGTTCATGGTGACGGCGGCAGGCTGCCGGACAGCATCAGAGCCGACAGAAGGCGCCGCCCGTGACAGCGAAACCGTATCGGAATCCACAAGCGCTGGGGATGCAGAAAACAATAGTGAAAAGGAGATAGAAGATATGCAGGATGAGCAGAGGGATATGATTGCAGAGGCGATCAGGCAGGAGACTGCGTCAGTAGAATTGGAAACAGAAGATTCTCAGAATGCAGAGCCGACCGAAAAGGAACCTACGGCGGAGATCAGCGAAACAATCCCGGTAAAATATTTGTCCCTGAGAGTGACGGAATGCGGAACCATTGAAAAAATCACTTATACGACGTATGACTATTTTGGAGACGGTTCTGAAATAGAAAAGCAGGCTAATGTATATCTTCCATATGGCTATGATGAAGACAAAAAATATAATGTTTTATATTTGATGCATGGGATTGGCGGGGATGAAAATGAGTGGGGGATGACCGGAAGTACATCCAAAGTCAAGATGATCATGGATAATCTCATATATAACGGAGACGTGGAGCCTTTTATCGTGGTGACTCCAAACGGGCGTTCAGGAGCGGATTTCGCAGATAAAAATTCGGATTACAATTCCTTTTATGAGTTTGGGAAGGAGCTGCGCAACGACCTGATCCCTTATATTGAGAGTCATTATGCTACCTACGGGCAATATGATGAGAAGGATTACGATATGAAGGCGGACAGGGAGCACAGGGCGATGGCCGGCTTATCCATGGGTGGCATGCAGACTATCAATATTGGCATGTGCGAATGTCTGGATATAATAAGTTATTTTGGGGCGTTTTCCGCAGCACCCACCTCATACAAAGGGGCGGATATCGTCAAGAATATAGATACGCGGTTTCCCGATGAAGAGATCCGGTTGTTTTACAATATATGCGGAACCGAGGACTCCATCGCATATCCGAGCGCCTCTGCGGCGGCAAAAGGGCTCTCGCAGCTGAGTGGTAGGTTTCAGGACGGGGAGAATTACATGTGGCAGGAACTTAGTGGCGGACACGATTTTAACATATGGTATCTTGGATTCTACAACTTCGCGCAACAGGTATTTGATTAGAATTTTTTTGCCCGGGGATATCCGGCCAAAATTTGCAGAGACAAGTGCTATTATATGTGAGTTTATTTTTTCGGTTTCGTTGACAATGATCAGTGGAGTGGATACAGCCTATGAGGAATATTTTGATAAAAGGAGGACCCGGAACAGGCAAAACAATAATTTCGAGAGCAATACCTTATTATGTGGGGCATGAAAGCCTGGACATTGATGATGTATATACAAAGGATATCCAGGCAGACAGAAACGAGATTGAGCTATACAATGAAAGTGAATTTGTGGAATATATTCAGATTCATCCGTCTATGACATATGAGGATATTGTATACGGGATCGAGTTTTCCTCAAGTGGCAGTCTTGCAATGGCTTATGCCGAGAAACGGATTAAGCGGTTGTGCGACAGAGCAATGGGAAGACCGGAGAAATTCTTTATTATTTTAGATGACATTGGACGTACAAATGCAGGTTATCTGTTGGGCAATCTGTTATATGCAATGGAATATAGAAACCAGGCTGTTGGATTGGCTGATGGCAGCACTATGATCGTTCCGGACAATGTGTACCTGATTATTACCGAATGCAGAACACTTTACGGAAATCCGATGGAGTATGCATTGAGAAGGCGATTTGACTATGAAAAGGAATTGCATTCCGATGTTGCAGTCTTAGACAGATATTATGGAAATTGTCTGATGCCGGCTGTGAAAAACATCGTTCTAAATGTCTTTAGAACGGTATGTAATTTTGTGTATGCGTACATATTAAAAGATCCGACCATACAGACAGAAAATTATATTCCCGGCCATGGAATGCTGATGGTTGACAGACAGGGAAATCCACAGGATATTTTGTTGAAAATAGAGCAGAAGTTTAAGTACCAGCTGGCGCCGTATTTAGTAGATATGGAAATGGCCGGAATTTTGACCTGCAATAGAAATGATTTGGACAATTTGCTATTGGATATCGAAAATCAACTTAATGTAGGACAAAACGCCGCCATAAATACTACCGTTGTCCAAAAGATATTTTATGGTGGGCGTGTGCCCGTACCTGCTTTTGGCGTGAATGATGCGCACAATTATTATGCAAACAATATTGTCCCTCAATGCAAGGAGCATAGGACTATCATTGAAAGCATTATAGACGCTGTTTTTACCAATGGCGTCTTTAATGTTGAAAAGGCGTTATCTGACATCCTGCTGAATACGGATATCGTCCGATTTGAACATCGTACAATTCCCGGAATATACGCCGCGTTCTTGGTGGAGTCCCCACAAAACAACAATTTCGGATATCTGACAACTGTTTCAAATAACATCAGGTCCTATTATTCCTCTAATTCCTGCAGGACAGGCAGATGGGTGGGATATAGCGATGCGCCGGCATATAAGGTTACATATGCAAATGGAGTGGAGAGAACATATATACCGTTGAATGCATTTAGAAATACAGGGTTTGACACAAGCACCAGGGTAATTCACGCCGAAGAAAACACCGCGTCCATATATTGCGCGCTTTATCGTTTGGTATGGGCATACCTCTCCGCATATGAGACTAATTTATCACTGTTGGCAGCGCAGGACGCCTCCTATACGGATTTATATAAATTAGTTTCATTTGAAAAAATATATTGGGAGGAAAAAAATAGAGAGGCGCGGAATATACGAGGTGCTGATGCCAAATTACAGGAACTTGGAGCGGCAGTACTTAACTTGAGAACTTTATGGAATCAGGCAGGCACAATGGTTATAGTCGATGAAATAAGATTCAATGAGCTTGTAGACGGTATTTCACCGGTTTCAGTAATAAATTATGAAAATCTGTATACGGCTGTTGGACTTGGCAAGTCAATTGAGATAAGGGGAGTGGATACAATGGTAGATTTCGGTGATTATCAGCAGGTTATGGAGAGTATAGGTGTGCGTCAGATGATTTTTCAGGGGCCTCCCGGAACATCTAAAACCTTTGAAAGTAAAAAGTTTGTGCTTAAACATTTAAAACCCGGTTCATCTGTCTTTTCAAGCAACAATGCCACGCAAGAGGAAATATCCAATGAACTGGAGCCGTTTAAACTGTCTGCGTCCGATTACGATGATCCCTCCGGATCATCCAAATTAACTACCGGCGGATGGGATCTTGTACAGTTTCATCCCTCATATGGCTATGAGGATTTTATTCGGGGAATCGAGGTGAAACCTGTAAACGGGACTCCTACATATGCATCCGTAAATAGAATACTGGGTAAGATAGCGGAATTTGCAAAACTAGCGGAGGTAGGTGCAGTACAGGGAAATATTCCCAGATTTTATCTTGTGATCGATGAGATCAACAGAGCCAATCTGGCAACTGTTTTCGGAGAATTGATCTATGGACTTGAATATCGGAACAGCAAAGTATCCACTCCGTATGAGGTAAATGACAGGGTTCTAAACGCCGTCAGTAAGGACATTGTTTTGGGTAATAATCTGTTCATTATAGGAACGATGAATACCGCCGACAAGTCCATAGACTCAATAGACTATGCCATTAGAAGGAGATTTATTTTTGTTGACAGTCCTGCTAAAAGGGATGTAGTTGTCAGCTGTTATCAGAATACCATGAGTGTAACCGATGAATATTCCATTGAAGTTTTACTGTTTGATTCGGTAGGATATCTCTTTGAGGGCACACACTTTTTTAACGATGAATATCAGAGAAACGATGTTCGCATCGGACATACTTATTTCCTGAGAACCTCGTCCACAGAATACAGGAAAATAATGATAGAAAGGTTTGTGTTTCAAGTAGTGCCGATCCTTAGAGAGTATCTAAAAGATGGCATTATTGATTCGTTTGAAGACTTAAGGGGCAATGAACATAGTTGTACCGATATCAAAAATGCGGCAGATGAGGATAGAATCAAATTGGTCGCGGAAAATATTATGTTGTATGTAAAACACTTCGGGGAAAATAATGCCACAGGAGTACCTATAGATAATAACTATATAGCGGAATTTACCGAAAAATTGTGCGATGAATTAGGATATTGATAAGGATGGTGTTGTATGGCTAATAAAATAATTCCGAGAGAATTAGAAGATTGGTCAAGACTTGACAGGAACGATCCGTTTTATTACGGGTTGGATATATCCAGGGACCAGAATTTCGGCATTCATGTATATAACGGTAATTTATGGACAAGCGGGTATGTAGGGGTCGGCAGACTTTACGGTACAGACGGAAGACCGTTGACAACAAACGGGAAAGAGCATGTGGCGGTTATTAATTCAAGGTACCGCATGGACCCATGGGTGATGCTGGAAAAAGTCATGACCGACATTGAATATGAAGATTATATAGCCGAGCTTGAAAAGGAAGGAAAATTTCTGTTCAAGATTTTCTATGATCAGCCAATAGTTCAATTAGAACAGGACTATAGATGTGACGCGGATATTTTATATGCGCTCAGTTTTATTAACCTTTGTTACTCCTTATGCAAAAAGGGCATAAAAAATAAAATGCTGCATCAGGAAGAAAATCTTACTTCTAAGATCAGAGGCAGGATCGACATACAAAAAAATATTAGAAAAAATACTTTTAATGGCAGAAATGATAGATTTTATTGTAAATATATTGATTTTACAACAGATACAATAGAAAACAGAATTTTAAAAGCGGCATTGATGCGGTGTAAAAAAATAATCAGGCAGAAATTCCAGATGAGTGCGGAAATAGTTGGCCGCCTGTATTATTGTATGAATGCATTGCGGAATGTGAAGCTCATTGCGATCAGAAACAGAGACTTCAACAATATCAGCACAACGGGATTATATGCATATTATAAGCCGTTGATCAGGCAGGCGAGATGTATCTTAGGGCAAAAATATTACTCCTATAGTACGGAAGAGGGCAGGAATGTGATTAAAAGCGTATATACCATTCCGTACATGATAAATATGGAAACAGTATTTGAATTTTATATTAGAACTGTATTTCGCGAAATACTGGATGCGAATGCGTATTATCTGGAAAAGTACTCTAAACGGGTATACCTGGAAAAAGGTGTTGCACATAATGAAGACGCGAAACGAGGAATACATCTGATGCCCTATTGCGTTCCGGATATTATTATCTGTGATAAAGCCTCGAAAAAGCCGGTTATTGTTTTAGACGCAAAATATAAGCAAGACGGCAAACCTGATAGATCAGACAGCCATCAACTTCTATCGTATGTATTGCTGACCGGAGTAGGAAAGTGTGGATTTGTGCTGCCCGGACAGCAAACCGGAATAAAAAATATGCGAACTGATGATTTTCTTGAATTGAACAGCCCGTTTATTCAGCAATTAAAATATTATGAGCTTATCTTGGGTAATACAATCGATGGTCCGGAGATTTTGAAGATGCTGTAGATAGATATGCGTATGCCACCTCGGGCCGGCTGGAGACATTTATCAAATTGAAGAATCGGCCCCCAAACGTCCTATTCACATACCAGTGGCCGCAAGAGGAATAAAGGGAGAGATGGGATTGAGGGAAAAGGTGCGGCGGCGGAAAATGAAAATAAAGGAGAAAATGGCGGTTTATGATGAAATAATATATGTCAGTGTTATTCCACAATTGCCCAGGACACACACCATGAAAACCTGATAAATCGTTGTGTCCAGAGCAAGTATGCTGGAAAGGTGACGGATGTACATAAGGGAGTTGTACATATCCGGTGGTTGAACAGCGTGAATGTGGTGGCCATGTCTGCTACGATTACAGAACGCCCGTAAAAAAAACGATATGAGCTATGCCGTGACAAAGATAGAAATGGATTATACGGCAGAATCTATGAAGAGAAAAATGTAGTAAGTGATATAAGTTTGACGTTTTATGAGCAGTGTTGCTTTTCGCCGGTAAATAAAAAGTCAAACTTCTAATGGGGGTAATGTTGTTGTAAAATAATTACCTGTTAGATTTTTCGGAAGTTTAGTGCTGTAGAGAAGAATACATGATAAATAATGGTTGTGATAAAGATTAGAAAAATCTGTAGGTTTGTCAAACATATGTTACACTGAACGCAGATAATCTGTCAGTACCTGCCGAGGAGTCTTCCACCCTAGTGGACGCATGGGGAAATTGTTGTAATCCCTGGTGTTGTATGCCTTAAGCTGTTTTGTAAAATCCTCAAAAAAATAAAAACTATGAGTGGCATAGAACCGTTCATTGTCTTTTCTATGGCTGCGTTCCACTTTTCCGTTATGTCTAGGTGTATACGGTCGGATCAGCTTGTGACGGATGCCGTGGTGTTTCAGATGTACCTCAAAGAGAGTGGGCTTGTCTTTGTGGGTAGTAAACCGATTGGTAAACTCTGGCCCGTTGTCCGTCTGGATGCATTTAATGGGAAGGGGAAACGCTTTCACCAGGTGTTCCACAAACATGGCTGAGGAATAAGTGCTGTGTTCCTCAAAGGCCTCCACGAACCGCCATCTGGAGTACTCGTCAATAGCGGTATATTGGAAAAAGTGCTTACCGATAACCTTGCTGTTGACGAGGCAGGCAGAGGGGACGAATTTCACATCAACCTGGATACGCTGTCCCGGGTAATCCATCTGCTCATAGGGCTTAGGGATATATTTGGGGTTAGGCGGATGGAGAGCCATGATGCCCTGCCTTTTGAGGAACCGGTAAAGGCCGGTAATGGAGCGGGAGTAGCCGCGCCGGGAGAGTTTGACCCAGAAAACGACAAGTCCGGCATGAGGGTTACGCCTGCGCATATCAGAGATGAGTTTGATCTCATGAGGGGTATGCTGGTTAGGGTGGTGATGAGGTCTGCGTGAGAGGTCGCGAAGAGACTCGATAGAGCCATCAAAGCGGCGTTTCCAGCGGTAGATGTACTGCCTGTTGGTCTTGTACTTGATAGCGGCCTTGGTCACACCAAATTTATCAGCATAATTAATAAGAGATAGACGAAACCTCATATCTTGTGTTATACTTGCCATGCGGGGATACCTTCTTTCTGGTTAGATTTTGGTTTGGCGATTAAAATATAACACAGAATGGGTATCTCCGTCTCTTTAAATATTTAGTTGTAACACATGTATTGTAAACCTACACTCTGGTTCGGTGGGGCGTTATTTTTGTGTGTGGAAATATGGAGGGATTTGTGATATTATAATAATCGGAGTATTTTGCAAATGTTTATGCCGATGAATAAATGGAAGGAGTTTAATAAATGAAATCATATACATTTTCATTTGATATTACTAAAATTGATGAATTAGAAAGTGTTTTGTGGAACAGAGGTTTTTTATGTTTTGATAAAGAATCCGAAGTGAATGTGAAACCTATACCGATGCCTGGCAAAAATAAGAGGACAGAAAGGGTTCCATTTAAATCAAGAGCACGTATTGACTGTGCGTTGTACAGAATGAAAGATATTCTGGAATATCTAAACACTATGGAACTTGGCTATAATCATGAAATTAAGCAAGCATTTGATTTTTATGAATTTCTTGTATACGAGTGTATTGTAATTGATTGTATAGAATCATTAGCAAAAATATTTGGTGTTAAACAGGAGTTGAGTGTTCTAAAGGCACAGCAGAATATCTTTCATCAAAATGGCAGCGATTGGGATTATGTGGAATACATTCGTTCATTATGTATGGTTCATCCGTTGGAAACGGCATTTCACCCAGACTATAATGATTACAGAAATTTTCACTGCAGCAGGACAGTTCGTTGGGATAGAACATCGCAAGATGGATATGACTTATCAGCGATTATATATGACCCTATGTATTCTGATACAGAATTTAGACTTATTCGGCTTAAAGTTTCGCAGTTTGAAGAGTTTTTGAAGGTTTGTATTGCTTTCCTTGACAAAATTATTGAGGGAGTTAAAGCGTATGAGGTTGTCGGAATTGAAAAATATAAGAAACAAATCATTAAACAGCCGATAGAATATAAAGTGTATTCAGAGTATATTGCGGCACTCTCAAAGGAATACAGTGAGAGGGGATATTATAATCAAGAAAATTGCTTCAGTGATTTTATAAAGATTTTCGATACAGAGATTACAGATAATGACAATAAGACAAAGGTCGAGTTTTATAAAAATGCTATAAAGCTGGCACTTTCATATTTACATAAACGTCTGCAAAATATGGATGAGGGTAAAGGAGAGACTACTGGGATACAACATGACTACAGTTACAATTATACAGAATTGTTTATTGAAGTGCATAGTCCAGATAATTTAGGAAACAGCAACTATGATATAAGAGATGGTATAAAGGAACATCTCGACACCTGTTACTCATTTCCCTTGATACCCGAAGATAGGATGGAAACATTTAAAAAATGGATAGCAGAATTTGTGAATTTTAATGGAACAGAGAATGATTCAGAAAAATATGTGTTGATTATGACTGCCTTATATTTGGATAGCTTAAATCAAAACTGTACACTTAACTGGAACATACCCAATGAAACAATTTATAGAGAAAAAATTATGAGTGATGAAGAATATGAAATGTTTGTTAATGGGATTCCGCAGTAGTAAAAACTTCCGATTCTTACTACGTTTTTACTACGATTGACGGTTTCAACTTGCCACATTTTGCCCCGTTTTGCTCATTCTGTGATTTTTTAAACAATATTTATTAGAAAAATAAACCTCGCAAAACGTGCCAAAACACGGCAAATTAACGCATTTTAGGAGAAATTTTTATTATGATAAAAATACTTTTTGTGTGCCACGGCAAAACGCTAACACCTCCCTTCAATACCCGAAAAATCAAGGCATTAAGCTGAATGCAAGAGCATTTTACCATGAATTTACCACTTATAATTCAGACCCAAACTCGTACCGTTTTTTCGATAGCCTGTCAATCCCTTTACCGTAGGCACTCGCAGAGTGGGGATTTACAGGCGGAAGTAAATTAAGCCAATAAATCATATAATAGTAAAAGGGATATTTCAATTCACTTTTTGGGAATATCCCTTAATTATTATTTATAAAAACAAAAAGGGCAATCCTCAAAAGAGGCTCATCCTTTAGATAATTAATTTCTACCTTTTAATAACCGAAATGTCGATGAATACTGCCGTCACCATTTCCGTCAACGGCAAAAACCGTGGACGGAAACATGCACAGTGACATGACGACTGCCAGTAGGAAGCCGACCAGTCCATGAATTCTTTTTTTCATAAGCAACTTTTACCTCCTTTGAAATTAACCCATACCAGGTACGGGGTTCGGATTGTTAGGGTCATAACCCGGTGCAAAATCGGTATTTCCATCAAAACCGGGTACCTGTTCAAAGCCGTCTACTTCGGGAACTACGATAGTTCCGGTCCCGGGCTGTTGGTCAGCGGGGTCATGACCATCTCCGGACCCACCACGGCTCGGATCGTCGTCAGGGATGAACACGGATGAACCGGTTCCGTTCGCGTCAGGTGTGGAGTTCTCAGGGTCGGGTACGGGCGTGCTTACGGAATTTGCTGAAGGCTGTTCGGTTTGGGCATTACTTGTTGGAGTTGATTGTTCCTGCTCCGCCAACTGTTCTTCTAAATCAGATATTGTAGCGTTATTTTCTGCAACGGTGGTTTCAAGGCTCTCTATCTGTGTGTTGCTTTGTGTAAGTTGTCCTTGTAAATCGTTCACCTCTGCCTGTAACGCCGATAAGTCAGTTAGCTGTTCCTGTAAATCTGCTATCTCATTATCGGCGGTTACAAGCTGACCGCTTAATGTGTCCACTTTCTCGTTGGTGTCAGTCATGGTTTTCATAAAATAGATATTTCCTCCCACGGAAAGAAGCAGTGCAATGCCTAAAATGATTGTTACAATTTTGTTCTTCATTGTATGACCTCCTTGTCTTAATAATAACCACAGTATGTAGCTTAGTTCAGTTTCCAATGTACATTTCTAATATTTGAGAGAACACCCCCTTTTCCTTTTCCACGGGGACAAGAACTTTCAAATCTTCGTCAGTGTCTATGTCTGCTCTAAGTCTGCTTTTCTTCATCTTTTGCTCAATCTGCTTTTGATATTTTATGATTTTATCCAACAGACAGCCCAACTTCTCTAATTTTGCCTCGTCCATTGGCAGATCAATATCTGTAGACAGCATCCTGACAATCGCATCTGCAGTCCTTTTACTTTTATTGTCCGGGGCATATATGTAAATCCCTATTCTGTCCATTAGAACATGATAATTTTTACTGCGGGGATTTGGATCTAAATCAAAAGGCTGCAATGAAATCATAAAGCTCTTTCCCGACTTTTCCGCATCAATATACATCCAGTTAGAGAGATTGTATGCTATGGAAAATCTCGGTTGTTTACCTCGCGTTCCATAAGTTGTTACGCCATACCCTCCTTTCTGCGGGCGTACAGTAAAACCGATGCTCTCCAGATAGTCGATTATTAGTTTGAGCTGTACTTTGCGGCAAGCGGTATATTTTTCTTTAGCCTGCTTAAATTCTTGCGTTTCCTTTTCCAGATTTTTAACTTTTTCTTTTTCGTTATCCATATTTTTCTCCAATGCGAGATTTTGTCACACTCATTATACTCAATATATTAGGAATAGTCAACAAATTAAGTATGGTATTGTAGGTAGAGTAAGGATAGAGGTGAGTGTAGTTGATTTCTTATGAACCATTATTTGAGACAATGCGAAAGAAGGGCATTACAGAATACAATTTAATATATAAACAGGGAATGTCAGCAAACACGATACACCGTATTAAGAAGGGACTACCTTTTACCACCGAAACATTAGACACACTCTGCTATATTCTTGATTGTGAAGTATCAGATATATTGCGGCATGACAAGACAAAATAGCAGTACAAAATGAAGCAGAAACTCAAAAATACAAATGGATAGTGAGAAAGAGGAGACATATCATGGAAGATTTTATTGCAGGCTACAGTTATGATGAATGGGAAAAAATTGTTAAACAGTTTGAGAGGGATTACGCCAATTCAACGAAATACAATAAATCTTTTACAGAAATGATTGGTGAAATTCTGGAGGGTGAAACTTACATGAGTTTTGGGAATAAAACAAAACTTAATGCAAATCAGCTTTACAGACTGCGGAAACGGGTGGACGAGAAAGACCCGCCGCAAAGAAACACCTTAATGTCCGTATGTGTAGCATATGATTTGGACTTGATGATGACGCAGGCATTATTACATAGCTTGGGATTGGATTTTAACCGTTTTAACAAAAGAGATTATGCGTATACATTTCTTTTGACGAGATGTAGAGGAAAGAGTATTGATGAGTGCAACGAAATATTAAAAGAATTGGGAATTGAGGAAAAATACTGGTTAGGTACTTACGCAAGAAAAAATAGGAGTAAAAAGTAATCTTTGAAAAGTGTGTATCCAAAGAGGTACGCACTTTTTTTAGTTCTCTTTTTACATGACAGGTAAAGGGTTCAAATTGTGTCATCAAGCGTTAAACCTTAGTTTTGCGGTTCTTTCCATAAAGTTTCCTATGAAATATTGGTGAGCGATTTTAGAGAGAAATGCGCTGTTTTCCTGCATTTCATGCGGTTTGCGTTTTTACATGTGATGTCATATGCAGGACAGCTTGCGCTGAATATAATAGCCTCATCAGGTGCGCAACTGAAAAAATATTTTGCAAGGAGGCTATTATATATGGCTAATAACATTCTAAAATATCTTGTAATTGACAGTTCGGCAACGCTTGGCGAAAAGCTTTTATTGCTCAATGTACGCCCCTATGCAGGCTACAAGGAGGGTGTCAAAGGTGAGCAGGAAGGGTTGACCTTTAACTGTCTTTCGGAGCGGCTTGATTTTGAAAAGGTGGATATTAAAGTGGCAGGATTGCTGAAACCGCCTTTTGAGTTCGATGGCAATCCCGTTCCCGTAGCATTTGACGACATTCAGATAAAAGCGTGGCAGGACTGGGGCAATAAAGGCGAGGTTAAGCTGTCAATCACGGCAAAAGAGGTCAGACTGCTTTCGGAAAAGCGTATTAAGATAGGGGGCGATAAGGTATGAGCAAAAAGAAATGGAAACGCTTGAAAAGTCGGCAATTTGCGTGGTGTCATACTGCTGTTGCTGTATGGTGCGTGTGCCTGTCCGCAATGCTGTCCCTTTATGCGGCATTCCCGATAATCAGAGTCCCCTTATTCTTGGCAGGAGTGGCTTTATGGTTTGGAGTGGGCGCGGTGTGTATTGCAGTCGTGTACTGTAAAACGGGCAGGATTAGAATGGTATCCCGCCTCATGGAGCGGTTTATCAGGAATAACGCCCTGTATCAGTCACATTATGTCACGAAAGAGGGATTGTTCAAGTATAAGGAAACGGAGTACATGGATTATTATCCCGTTGTGGAGTATCAAGAAAAAGTGCGTGACAATATTTTCTGTATCAGAATCCGCATGGACGGCTGTCTGCGTTCTGAAAAATTCCGTGACTTGGAACAGCCCCTTGCGGATATGTTCTGCACAGTATGCACAGACCGAATTGAAGAAAGGGGTTACCTTACATACTGTTTCGAGATAACACCACAGGAACAGGTAAAAATTCAGTCCCATAAAGATATTATGACAGTGGGGGAAAATGAAATTGCGTTCTCCGGTGATATTCTCTGGAACTGGAAAAAGTGCCCTCATCTTATGGTGGTTGGCAACACGGGCAGCGGGAAAACGCAGCTTGCGCAATATATCATATCCTGTCTTCTTGAACAGGGGGTCAGAGTTATATATTGTGACCCGAAAAACGATGATGATATGCGCTTGTTCATGCAAGGGAATTCTGCGGTGTATGTAACAAAGGAAAACGAGATTGCAAAAGTGGTGCGTGAGACAGAGGAAGAAGTCCGATTGCGGGAACAGGATTTGCAAAATATCGGTATCAAAGAAGCAGAATTTAATCCTGTGTTTCTATTCTTTGACGAGATGATTGCCTTCGCAAAGATAGCGGAGAAAAAGACCTATGAAGAAACCGCTAAGAGATTAAGCACCATTGTAGTCACCGGCAGGAGCAAGCGCGTTTATGCGGGAATGATACTGCAAAGACCCGACACCGCATTTATCGAGGGCGCAATCCGTGACAATCTCGGCTGTCGTATCTGTATGGGACAAATGAGTGAAACGGCTTATAAAATGGCGTTCGGTTCGGATTTCTCCGACATTAAAAATAATCGGCGTGAAATCGGATCGGGGCTTATTTACAGGCAGGGTGTGGACACAAAGCCACGGGAATTTCTTGCGCCGTTTATCGAGAAAGGAGCATTGAGCAAGGAGTAATGTGCTGTATGGTGGCGGCCGTTTCGGAGAAACAGAGCGGAGCGACCGCCACCGCCCCTATGGGGCACTACGACACCCCATAGGGAACATTGTTCAATGTTCGGAAAAGGATATGGAGAAAAAGAGGACAAGAAACTATGCAACCGTGGTATATCCTGAATCTGCGCCTGCTGACTGGATAAGGCTGTTGCAGGAGCAATGTGTTCCCGCGCTGATTTCTCCGCTACATGACAAGGATTTGAATACAGACGGGACACCGAAAAAAGAGCATTATCATGTGATGATACTGTTTGACGGGGTAAAGACCATGGAACAGGCACAGGAAGTATTTTCGGTCATTGGCGGCGTGGGAATGGAACCGCTGAAATGTGCAAGAGCCTATGCGCGTTATCTGTGTCATTTGGATAACCCCGAAAAAGCACAATATGAAATTGCGGATGTTATATCCTGTTCGGGGGCGGATTATCAGACCATGATAAGCCTTGCAACAGATAAATACAGCGCAATCGGGGAAATGATTGATTTCTGTTTACAGAATGGCGTTGTGAGCTATGCGCAGTTACTCCTGTTTGCAAAGGAAAGCCGCAACGAATGGTTTCGGGTATTGTGTGACAGCGGTACATTGACAATGGTACAGTTCTTAAAATCCCACTATTGGGAAATCAATAACTATAGGAATAATACAGGAGATTGACATGGATAAAAAGGATTTACAAAAGGGTGCAATTCCTGTATGGAAAAGATATGCTTTGACGATTACGGAAGCGGCGGAATATTACCATATAGGAGAGAACAAGCTGCGCATGATAGCAGAGGAACACCCCGAAGCAGATTTTATCATTATGAACGGCAACCGCATTTTGATTAAACGGCAGAAGTTTGAAGAATATTTAGACCGGGCAACCGTGGTATAAATAGCGGTTGGGTATGGAAAGAGACCTCAATTTGTGGTATGATAGTATCACGAGTTTGGGTCTCTTTCTCAGAAAGGAGACAACATAGCCATGAGTGAAAAAAGGAGAGATAAAAGAAACAGGATTTTACACAATGGAGAGACCCAAAGAGCAGACGGCAGGTATCGTTTCAAGTATATTGACAAAGACGGGAAAGAAAAAAATGTTTATAGCTGGCGGTTAGACCATAACGACCCATACCCGAAGGATAAGTGTAAAGACCTGTCACTACGGGAAAAGGAGAAACAGATTGAACAGGATATGTTTAGTCAGGTTGTATCAAACGGCGGCAATTATACAGTGCTGTCATTGGTAGAGAAATATGTTTCCCTGAAAATAGGCGTAAGACATAACACCAAAGCAGGGTATAAAACCGTTATAAACATCTTGAAGAAAGACCCGTTCGGGGACAAGCGGATTGATAAGGTAAAGCTGTCCGATGCAAAGGCGTGGCTGATTAAGCTGCAACAGGCGGACGGGCGGGGGTACAGTTCCATTCATACGATTAGGGGTGTACTTAGACCGGCGTTTCAAATGGCGGAAAATGACGATTTAATCCGAAAAAACCCGTTCCAGTTTGAATTAGCCACCGTCATTGTCAATGACAGTATGACGAGGGAAGCCGTCACAAGAAAACAGCAAAGGGAATATTTGAGGTTTGTTCAGGAGGACAGGCATTTTTGCAGGTATTATGACGGTATCTTTATCCTGTTCCATACAGGCTTGCGCATATCGGAGTTTTGCGGTCTGACGATTGCGGATATTGATTTTATGGGAAAGCGTATTCGGATAAATCATCAGTTACAGCGCACAAGTCAAATGGAATATGTGATAGAAGCGCCAAAGACGGGAAAAGGGATTCGCTATGTACCCATGACGGAAGATGTTGCAGAATGTTTCCGAAGAATCATCAAAAATCGGACAGCCGCAAAAGTAGAGCCAATCATTGGAGGATATACAGGATTTTTGTTTTTGGATAAGAACGGTATGCCTATGGTTGCCCTGCATTGGGAAAAGTATATGCAACATATCCTTGAAAAGTATAACAGTATCTACAAGGTGCAGATGCCGAAAATTACCCCTCATGTATGCCGGCACACATTTTGCTCCAACATGGCAAAAAGCGGAATGAACCCTAAAACCTTACAGTACATCATGGGGCATTCTGACATAAGCGTTACCTTAAACACTTATACCCATGTGAATTTTGAGGACGCGCAAAGCGAGTTGCGGCGTGTAATGGGCGAGTAAAAGGGCAAGTGGTAAAGTGAAATGATTTACCACTCATTTTACCACTTTTGCAGAGGAAAACATAAGAAAATATGTGACAATCCGGGAAAAAGTGCCTGAAACCATGAACATACAAAACAGCTACAAACCTTGAAAATAAAGGAAATAAGGGAGTTTTAGCGTTATGATAAAAATTTTATTCGTATGCCACGGCAACATCTGTCGCAGCCCCATGGCCGAGTTCGTCATGAAAGACCTGCTCTCCCAGGCTAATCTCACCAACCATTTCACCATCGCCTCTGCCGCCACCAGCACCGAGGAGATCTGGAACGGCGTGGGCAATCCGGTATATCCCCCAGCCCGGAAAAAGCTGGCGGAGCACGGCATTAGCTGTCAGGGCAAGCTGGCGGTGCAGCTGACCCGGGCGGACTACGACAGGTACGACTACCTGATTGGTATGGACAGGGCCAACATTCGGAACATGACCCGCATGTGCGGCGGCGATCCGGAGCATAAAATATCTCTTCTGCTGTCCTGGGCGGGAACGGAGAGGGATATTGCGGACCCCTGGTATTCCGGGGACTTTGATGCCACTTATGAGGATGTACTGGAGGGCTGTCATGCCTTGCTGGAAACGCTGCGGCAATCTATGTGATTGCCGGCAGCCGGAGCGCCGCAGTGTCTTTACCATGGCGGTTTGAACAGTGTAAATTTCATGACAGTGACGCAGCATTTTCGCAGCATCACTGTACCGCCGGCAATCCTCCCAGTAGCAGGGCGCTGCAATAACCGGCAATTTCCTCCGGAGAGACCGGGGACCGTTGGTTAAGCCAGCACTCGATGACTCCGATGCAACCGGCCACCATAAAGGAATAGAAATAATCGAAATGCTCCACCGCACTCTCCGCATTATCCATCATCAGGCGGAGCTTTTCCTTTACCAGCTCTTTCAAGCGGTTAATAAATGCCATATCGCCGTGGGGGCCAGTCAGCACTTTGGCCAGATCACGGTTATTTTCCAGAAAAACGAAGAGATCCAGCAGCACCGGTTTGGAGATCATGGGACCGCTTCCCTCCTTTGCCAGATCGCGCTCAAGTATCTCATTGAACTCCAAAAACAGTTCTTCTTCAATTTTGCTTAACATATCATATACGTCACTATAGTGCAGATAGAATGTCCCTCTGTTGATATCTGCCAGGTCGGACAGCTCCTTGACGGAGATATCCTTAATATCCTTTTCCCCCATCAACTGTATCAGTCCCTGTAACAGTAAAGTCTTGGTACGTCGAACCCGGCGGTCCATTTTCTCCTGTGCCATTTGTTCTCCCTTCTTCGCTGTAAGCTACCAATTCTTAACAAATCATAAAATCTTTGACATAAATCAACATTCGTTGGCTAAATGTTTTAAAATGCACATTCTAAGAAAATTTGAATATTGCCTTTTGCCATATTTTCATTATAATAACTTCTGTATTAAAAATCAACTCATGTTGAGAAAAAAACCAAAATACATTAAAGCACAATTGTTACATAACAAATACGTGTCAATAAAATGCCTGCAAACAAAACTGTATATTTGCGATGGTCGCATTTGAGGGACTATAAATATAAGCGGAGGAATACCATTATGGAAAAAGAACAGAAAGACAATTCCTTTATGATGAAACTGGCTACGATGATCGTAGATAAGAGGAAGGGCTTTTATCTGGTCTTTATTTTGCTGATCATTTTCAGTCTACTGTCCATGAACAAAGTCAAAGTTAACAATGATCTGACCACTTACCTGTCCGATGAAACAGAGACGCGGCAGGGCATGGACCTGATGGACGCGCAGTTTACCACTTACGGAACGGCCAGGATCATGGTCTGCAATGTGAGCTATGAAGAGGCTGAGGCACTGGCGGAGCGGGTACGGGAGATGGAAGGAGTCAGCATGCTGGATTTTGACGACTCTCAGGAAAGCTATCATGATATGGAGGCGCTGCTGGCAGTCACCTTTGACGGGGAGGCAAAACAGGAGGGCACCAAGGCTTACCTGGACGCGGTGTTGGAATCCCTTTCCGATTATGATGTCTACTACACCTCGGATATAGGTCAGGAGGAGCGGGACGCGGCGGATCTGAGTAAGGACATGGTGATGATATTGTTGCTGGCAGGCGTGGTGATCGTGGGAGTACTGCTCTTTACATCCACCACTTATGCCGAGATACCTGTGTATTTGCTGACCTTTATCACAGCGGCAATATTGAACAAAGGCACCAATTTCCTTTTTGGCACCATCAGTTTTGTGACCAACTCCATCGCTGTGGTATTGCAGTTGGCTCTGGCGGTGGACTACGCCATTATCCTGGCCCATCGTTTTATGGAGGAGCATGAGGACAAGGACGCCAGGGAGGCAGTGATCGTGGCATTGAGCAAGGCGATCCCGGAGATATCTTCCAGCTCTCTGACTACGGTTTCCGGCATGGTGGCCATGATGTTCATGCAGTTTCGTATCGGGTATGACATGGGTATTATTTTGGCAAAAGCCATAGTGCTTAGTCTGGTGACGGTATTCTTCCTGATGCCGGGGCTACTTTTGAATTTTTCCAAGGCCATCGACAAGACCCATCACAAAAGCTTTGTGCCGAATATCACGGCAGTGGGTAAATTTTGCGTTGTCACCCGTTTTGTGGTACCGCCGCTGCTGATCCTGGGACTGATAGCCGCCTTTTATTTTTCCAGTCGGGCCGCCTATGTATATGATGTGAACAGCCTGGAGGCAAAGACCATGAGTGAGAATAAGTTTTCCGCATCCATGGTTGGTCAGGAGTTCGGCAGTATAAATCAGCTGGCGGTGCTGGTGCCGAACGGAGACTACGAGCGGGAGGCCAAAACGCTGCGGGCGCTGGAAAGGCTGGACTGTGTGGATTCGGTCATGGGCCTGGCCAATATCGAGGCCATGGACGGTTATATGCTGACCCAGCTGCTGACGCCAAGGGCTTTCTCTGAGCTGATCGACATGGATGTGGAGGTGGCCGAATTGCTGTATACGGCCTACGCCATGAACGATAGCAATCTGGGAGCGGTGGTGAGCGGCATCAATGAGTACGAGCTACCTTTGATTGACATATTTTTGTACATATACGATCAAAAGGAGAGCGGAAACATCACTCTGGATGACGATCTGGAAGAAACGCTGGGAGATGCCTATTCCCAGATATGTATAGCCCAGGATCAGTTGCTGGGGGAGGAGTACAGCCGATTTGTATTGGAGCTCAATGTCCCCTCGGAGGGAGAGGAAACCTATGAGGCGCTGGAGGAGATCCGGCAGACGGTGGCCCGCTACTATGATCTGGAGGATATCTATCTTGTGGGAACGTCCACCAGCAACAAGGATTTAAGCGATTCCTTCAGCACAGACAATGTGATCATTACCATACTTACGGCGGTGTTCGTAATGATCATCCTGCTGTTTACCTTTCAGTCGGCGGGGCTGCCGGTGTTGCTGGTGCTGACGATCCAGGGCAGTATCTGGGTCAACTTCTCAATGCCTTACCTGCAGCAGGAGCCGGTGTACTTTTTGGGATATCTGGTGGTGTCTGCCATTCAGATGGGCGCTACGATTGACTACGCTATCGTGATTACCAGCAGGTATATGGAACTCAAGAGCTATATGTCCATCAAGGAGGCCATTGTGCTGACGCTGAACCAGGCGTTTCCCACCATCGTGACCAGCGGTTCCATGTTGGTGGCATCAGGATTTATCATCAACAATATCTCCACCAATGCGGTGGTGGCGGCCATCGGCCTGGCGCTTGGGAGGGGGACGCTGACCTCTATCGCCATGGTATTGCTGGTGTTGCCGCAGACGCTGCTGCTGGGAGACATTATCATAGAAAAAACAGCTTTCACCCTGAAAAGGGAGGTGGCAAAACCCCTGCCCTCCAGCGGAAGAATCCGTATGACAGGACATATCAAGGGATATGTGAACGGTGTGATCGAGGGGGATTTTACCGGCGTGATCGACGGGGAGATGGGCGCTGTGATACGTGCCCGGGACGTATATGAGAATGCCCGTGAATTGCTGGAGTACAGAGAGGAGGAAGGTCATGAGTAAGACGATCATAAACAGGATGGGGGGCAGGCTGCTGACGGTGGCCCTGTCTCTGACACTGGCCCTTTCCCAGTGTTTACAGGTGCTGGCCCAGGAGGAGCCGTCTGCCACATATGAAGAGTATCTCAGCGGAGAAAACAGGGGGCAGACCGATGCTGCACTATATGAAGTCATCCGTATTGCCAGTGTGGAACAGCTGCAGGAGCTGGCGGCGGCCTGTTGCTATGACGAATGGTCCCGAGATAAGCGGGTGATATTGGAGGCGGATCTGGATCTGAACGGCGGGACAGTTGAAATCCCGGTGTTTGGCGGCATTTTTGACGGTCAGGGACATACGATCAGCGGTCTGGAGATTAGGCGGGACGGTTCTCAGACGGGCTTGTTTCGTTATTTGCAGCAGGGCGCGGTGGTTCAGGAGCTGACGGTGACGCAGGCCCGGGTCCTTCCCCAGGGCAGTAGCTGTCAGGCGGGCATTTTGGCGGGAAAAAATTACGGCAGTATAGTAAACTGTCGAGTATCCGGCGTGCTGGAGGGAGAGGAGGAAGTGGGCGGCATTGCGGGTGTCAATGAGGACAGCGGCGTGATCCGCAGCTGCACCGCCGAAGTGACAGTGCTGGGAAACCGCCGCAGCGGCGGAATCGCAGGCAGCAACCACGGAACCATAAATAACTGTGTCAACCGGGGAAACATCAATATTTATACCAATGATATGGTATATGAGCTGGAGGATTTTACAGTGGAAAATCTGGAGGAAACATCCTCCGGTACCCGGTTGGACGCCCATATGGATACAGGGGGCATCGCCGGGATCAGCGACGGTAAGATATATTTTTGCAGCAACGAAGGAACCGTTGGATATGCCCATGTGGGATACAATACAGGAGGTATCGTGGGCAGACTGCACCAGGGATATATCCAGAACTGTACCAACACCGGCCATGTACTGGGAAGAAAGGATGTGGGCGGCATTGCGGGGCAGATGGAGCCTTTTATGGAGGTGGAGTACATCGACGGCAAGCTGGATGAGCTGGACCGGGAGCTGGATACCTTTTTGGATATGCTGGAAGCCAGCCACGACCATCTGAGTGCCTACGGCGATCAGGCCATGGTTATCACCCGGCAGCTCAATGCCAATCTGCGCAACGTGTCTACCGCCACAACGAATCTTTTGGATATTACCAACGATCTGTGGCATGTGTACAATCAGGAACTGGCCGGAATTTCCAGTGACTTTGACCGGCTTTCCAAAGATCTCCGAGCGATAAACGACAAGGAGAAGGAAGAGGAAAAGCAGCAGGAGTCAAGCGTGCAGCCTGTAGCAGAGCAGCAAGAATCCGTAGATGGGACCAATGTGGAGCAACAAGAGCCAGGAGAGCAAGCCGGAGCAGAGCAGCAAGAATCCGTAGATGGGACCAATGTGGAGCAACAAGAGCCAGAAGAGCAGACCGGGACTGAGCAGCAAGAACACAGCCCAGAGGAAATGAGGGACCGTCTGGAGGACTGGCGGGATGAACTGGACTCTGTCAGCGGCGGAGACAATAAGCCGTGGGATAAACCGGAAGATTGGGATAAACCGGAGAACTGGGAAAAGCCGGAACATACTCAGGAATACCGCGATGCCCTGTCTAATTTCTCCGACAGCACCAGCAACCATCTCCACAAAATAACGGATACAACTTCACAACAAAACAGCCAGGTTTCCCACAATCTGGAGGTGTTTGATCTGGAGCTGAAAGCGGCGATGGACCGCTTGTCCGAGTTGACGGATACGTTGGACGCGGCGCAGGGGGTGGCGGATGCGGACATGGACGCCCTAGTGGCTCAAGCTCGCAAACTGCGAAGGCTGGTAAGCGAGATCAGAGACGATCTGTTCAGCTACGAAGGCATTACGATTAATGACGCGTCGGACGAGGCGGCCAGTGAGAGCATAGAAAACGCGGGAGCCGGAGAGCAGGAGCTGTTGCAGGACGGGGATGCGATCACGGAAAAATGGTACGATACCGCCAGTTTTCAGCAGGGCAAGATCACACTGTGTCTAAATAAGGGACTGATAGAGGCGGATGCCAATGTAGGGGGGATTGTGGGACAGATTGCCACGGAGCATGATCTGGACCCCGAGGACGATATCACTTTTACCGGGCCGGAAAGTCTGAGCATACAGGAGAGTATCAAGGCGGTAGTGCGTGAGAGCCGGAACGAGGGGCATATTGTCGCCAAGAGAAACTATGTGGGTGGAATTGCGGGAAAAGCGGATTTTGGCGCCATTGTTTCCTGCGAGTCCTACGCTGATATACGGAGTACGGGAGGCGGTTATGTAGGCGGAATCGCCGGAAGTTCCGACTATACCATACGCAGCTGTTTCAGCACCGGATTTATAGAAGGAAAAAGCTATGTGGGCGGCATTGTGGGAATGGGAAGTGAAGTCTATTACTGCGATGCCATGAACAGTCTGGGAACCGGCGGGGAAAAGATGGGCGCGATTGCCGGGGACCTGCAAAAAGAGGGTTTGCTGTATGACAACTATTATGTGAGCGGCAGCGTGCCGGGTATTGACGGCATAGGATATGGCGGCGGGGCCATCTCCCTGAACCATGAGGATTTTGTGGCCCGGGAAGGACTGCCGGAGGAGTTTAACTTACTGACCCTGCATTTTGTTGTATTGGACGAAGACGGTGAACTCCTAGAGGAGGTAGAGACTTTACAGGTGCCTTATGGCAGCGGTCTGGAGGCACAGCGGATACCCGGGCTGCCGGAAAAAGAAGGCTATTACGGCCGGTGGCCGGAGATCGACTACAGCCATATCACAGAGAGCCGGGTGCTGGCTGCGGAATACACAAAATGGATCACGGCACTGGCGGCACGGGATCTCCAAACGGAAGAAGGGCAGCCCGGGATACTGGCGGAGGGACTTTTCTACCCGGAGAATATGTTGGAAGTCACAAAGGACGGAGAGGGTACATACAGTCTGGAGATTCGCACCGCCGAAGGCCTCTACGGGCAGCCGGTCAGTGTGCGTCTGCATCAGAGCCTTTTGCCGGAATATTATGAGATACATGTCCTGCTGGAAGGAAAGGAAGTCTTGACGGAGAGCAGAGCCATGGGCAGTTATGTGGTGTTTGATATGGAACAACCTGGCAGTTTCAAGATTGTTGAAACCTCCCCCGAGATCCCCCTGCGGTACTTTTGGCTGGGTGGTGGAGCCGTCTTGCTGGCGCTGATCCTCGTGATCCGCAAGCTGCTGAGACATAGAAAAACAAAGCGGGCCAGACAAAAGGCAGACGGCCCAGTGGAAGAGCAGACAGTCAGACAAAAGGCAGACGCCCCGGCAGAAGAGCAGACAGTCAGACGAAAGGCAGATGTTCCGGCGGAAGAACATCTTAGAATACAATAAACGGAAAGTGCAACGGAAGAATAAAGTCAATTAAAGTCAACCCCCAAATCGGTAGTTGCCCAAGCAGGGAAAGGCATGCTACAATAAATATATTCCTGTTTTTAACAGTTGTGAGGGAGATGAATGGCTGTATGCCCAGTATTTATGC
>ERZ777305.1613-NODE-1613-length-24910-cov-2.713015_pt1 | contig 24910 bp, 16 predicted proteins | sample MGYA00374965_ERZ777305 | MGnify/ENA primary metagenome ERZ777305 (study PRJEB29328, sample SAMD00013331) | mouse gut metagenome | study: EMG produced TPA metagenomics assembly of the Metagenome analysis of fecal microbiota from mouse which was promoted... | reverse complement strand
GTGGCTGGGAAATTTCTTTGAATGCCGATGTCATCAACAACAATGACTGGAAATGGAACATCGGTGTAGACGCTACTTTCCTGAAGAATAAAATCGTGAAACTGCCCGATGGAAAGGACATCTTGCATGGTATGCAAAACTATTCCGAAGGACACTCCATCTACGAATGGTACACTTATCATTTCGAAGGTGTAGACCAAATGACCGGTACCTCTCTCTATACACTGGACCCGGACAAGAAATCCGCTGCCCAAGAAGCCGGTGCATTGACTACCATCAATGGTACAGATTATGCTACCGCGACTTCATACGCCAAACGTGACTGGGCCGGTAGTGCACTCCCTACGGTTTACGGTTCTATCAGCTCGGCTCTTTCTTGGAAAAACTGGGATTTGAACATGCTGTTTACTTATTCTTTAGGCGGTAAAACATACGATGGTAGTTATGCTAGCTTGATGGGGGTGTCCGAATCCGGTGCTGCCGGTAGCGCTTACCACAAGGACATCCTGAATTCTTGGAAAGAAGTTCCTGCGGGAATGACAGAAACTTCTGCCAATCGCATTGATCCGAATGGAACTCCGCGCGCCGACTTTTACAAATCGTCCGACCTGAATGCCACCAGTGACCGCTGGCTGACAAGCTCTTCTTACTTCGTATTCAAGAACCTGAATCTCTCCTACAGCTTGCCCAAGCTTTGGCTGAAAAGTGTAGGTATAGAAGGCCTTTCGCTGACTGCCGGTGTAGAGAACCTTTTTACATTGACTTCACGCAAAGGATTGAATCCGCAGTATTCCTTCAACGGAGGTTCGGACGATACGTATGTGACAGCCCGTGTTTATAACTTCGGACTGACTGTGAAATTCTAAAGGTATAACCATATAATTTGTATTAGAAATGAAAAAGATTATCAATAAATTGTTCGCAGGAAGCCTATTGGCAGGTATGATGCTGGTGTCTTCTTGCGCCGGTGACTATCTGGATACAGCACCTACTGACTCAACCGGAGCAACCGATGCCGTAGGTACCACGGCCAATGCCATGAAGGCATTGAACGGTATCGCCAAAATCATGACGACACAACACTCCTATTTTGGAGGTGGATTTGCTGGTGAGAACAACATAATGATTCAGTACGAAAGCTACCCGAGTGAAAATTACAATTACAACGTCTATGCATCCGGATGGTCTCCTATCTTCAATCAAGAGTTCCATACGCGTACCAACTCCATTTACGATGCTTACGCATGGTATTACTATTATACCATTGCAGGTAATGCTAACACCATTCTTGCCAATATAGACAATGCCGAAGGTACGGAAGCGGAAAGGAATTTCGTCAAGGCATCTGCACTGACTTTTCGTGCATATGCTTTCGAAAAACTGGTACACTACTATTGCTGGCGCTGGCAAGATTCCAACAATGGCGCTTCGCAGGGGATAGTACTTCGTTTGGACGAATCTACCGATGGACAAGGTTATGCCACATTAGCTGAAACATATACACAGATTTATAAAGATTTGGATGAAGCCATTATGTTGTTTGAGCAAAGCGGTATGGACCGTAATGCCTCACAAATATGGATGCCGAACATCAATGTGGCACATGCCATCTACGCCCGTGCCGCTCTTACCAAGCAAGATTATACCAAAGCATTGACTGAAGCTAAGCTGGCTCGCCAGAACTACCCACTCATGAGCAATGCAGAATATCATGCAGGGTTCTGTAATCCGACCAGTGAATGGATTTTCGGAAGCTTTGGTAGTGCACAAGAGAATAACTGGTATTGGAGTTATGGTACTCAGTATGCATGCAACGGATATTATGCGAGCACTCAACAGACCGGTGCAGGTTCTATTGGTCGTGAATTGATTAACCGCATTCCTAACAACGATGCTCGTAAGGCATTGTTCCTAACAGAAGACAAATTTCCCGGCTATAACTTCAATGACGGTTCAGCCATGGATTTAGGCTACGGCATTCTTGGAATGGGAAATGATGCGGAAAAAGCAGATGCTCTTTGGGAAGATGCAGCTGCCTATTGTCAGAAAATGGCGGTCAGTGGCCTGGAGGCTCCCTATCAGGCCGGTTACATGCATTTGGGCGGACAACTGAAGTTTTATGTATTCGACACTCCGGGCGTCAGCTACCTGCCTTTCATCCGTTCATCGGAAATGGTATTGGTAGAGGCAGAGGCTAATTATTTCTTGAATGACGAGACTGCTGCTCGTGCCTCACTGGTAGAACTGAATGCCACTTCCGGACGTAATCCTGAATACACTTGCGACAAGAGTGGCGAAGCTCTTTGGAATGAAATTATGGACTATCGCGAATTGGAACTCTGGGGTGAAGGTTTTGCATGGAGCGACTACAAGAGATGGAACCGCGACATAGTCCGTCACAGTTTTGCCGAAGGTGGTAATGCTCACATTTCCGTTGCAAAAACCATTCCTGCCTCCGGTGTCAACAAATGGACATGGGATGTACCTCTGAATGAAACTGATTACAACGATGAGTTGAATCTTGGAGGAAAATAATTCTACCGGAATTATTCTATAAATAAAGTGTTTTTTGAGAGAGGGGATGCTATAAAGCATTCCCTCTGTTATTAGAGGAGAACAATAAAAGCGTTTCCACACTATTCTCAGGATATTTGCCTGCCATTTGGTATTCATCAATAATCACTAGAGGGGAGGGCTATCTATATAGCGCAAGTGGGAAAGGCAAGTACTTTGCTCCACCTCAATTCGTAAAACGTACTTTGGTAAACAGATATTTCATCAAGAAGAAAATAAGGATAGATGATATGTGAGAAATGTGGAGTTCTCAAAAGAGTCCTGTACTTCTCATACCTGCGGAACAATCAACTTTTAAAAAACAATAACTATCAATTATCCATAATCTTATAAAAATGTCGTATGTTTGCAATTAGATAAATGCATGAATATGGATTCTAAAAAACAACTCTACATCATTAGTGGTTGTAATGGTGCTGGTAAGACTACGGCATCTTACACTGTGCTACCGGATGTTCTGGAATGCAAGGAGTTTGTTAATGCAGATGAAATAGCTCGTGGATTATCTCCTTTCAATCCCGAAAGTATGGCTATTGAAGCCGGACGGTTGATGTTACAAAGGATTAATGAATTGCTGAGAAATCAACAAAACTTTTCTATAGAAACCACACTTGCCACAAGAACTTACACCCGCCTTGTCCATCGTGCAAGAGCAAGGATATAAAGTCAATTTAATATATTTCTGGTTGAGTTCGCCCGACTTGGCTATTCAGCGTGTAGCCCAACGTGTACGTAATGGTGGGCACGACATTCCCAAAGAGGTTGTGATTCGGCGTTATCAAGCAGGTATCAATAACTTTTTCAATATTTATATGCCCCGTGTGGACTATTGGCTATTGGCAGATAATAGCGAGACACCCCGTATTATTGTTGCTGAAGGCGGACGAGGAATGGAAATGCATATACATCATATTGAACGATTTAATAAAATACAAAGTTATGTCAGAGAATGAGAGAAAAGAACTGAGCGAAAAGTTACATTTCGGTTTGGCATTAGCCGAACGTCGTATGCTTGAAGAAAAAGCATTGCGCAATGAATGCATTATACAAGGCTTGCCCAATGGAGAGATTAAAAGTGTACCGGCACGTATCATGCTGCGTAAACTTTATGAAGAAGAACTGAAACAATAGGAGTATCCTTTCTTCAATAAGCAGCAAACCTGGATTGCCCGCACGATATGAGAGCTAGAGTGGGTCACAAAAGCATATTCTGCATTTCCTGATTATGATAAAAATATCTCCACCCAAGCGACGTAATTTCATGTAGACTATATTTTCTCATAATAGGTATTCCTCATCAGAAAAATATAATCCCAAATAAGAAACCAAAAACATTGTTTACTACATAAATCTTTGGGGAATTAAAGAACTAAACCTTAACTGAACAATCGTTTTTCCATCCGAAAAGGGCAGGTTTACATTTTTGACATACTCCCAATGGTAGTTTTTCGCAGTTACAGAATTCTTTACTTCAATTACTTTTGCATTTGGAATAAACAAACGGATATCTCCATTTAAAATAAGGACAATTGCATAGTGTTCTATGTATAAAATGGATAAATGAGTAAGATGGTATCTATGTAACCTTTATAATTTCAATAATATTTTATACAATGCTTTACATTTTCATGGATGTAATAAACAATACAAGTAAATAATTGACAAAAAACAACTAAACGATAGATGTTGACATAATCATTCATTCTTAAAAAAAAGAAATCCTAACGTTATGATTACAACATATATGTACAGAATCAAACCGCTATAAATCAGAATATTACTATTACAAATAGTATCATATAAGTAGATTGTCATGTATAGTGCACATGTATAGAGTATCTCCCAAAGGGGAACACTTCCTTTTGAAACTTTCTTGAATTATTGTACATCCTTTATTACCAACAAGATACACACATTGTAGTTCCGCGAAAACTTTGGTGATTTCTTATATTGGTATGCAGACCCAAGAAGTGGCAATAAAACCCAGCTTAAAAGTGGTGATGAAGTCTGATACTGAGATGCTTGATGAGGTAATGGTGGTTGCTTTCGGTACAGCAAAGAAGTCTGCATTTACGGGTTCGGCTAAGGTGGTTGGTACCGAAAAGCTGGAGCAGTCGCAAGTGACGAATGTTACTGATGCCTTGGCAGGTGCTGTGCCGGGTGTGACACTGACTTCCAATGACGGTGCTCCGGGTTCAAAGTCATCCATCAAGATTCGTGGTTTTAGCTCAATCAATGCAAAGAATGACCCTCTGATTATTGTGGACGGCGCTCCTTATAGCGGTGATATTAATAATATCAATCCTAACGACGTTGAGTCAATGACAGTATTGAAGGATGCGGCTTCCAATGCTCTTTACGGTGCTCGTGGTGCTAATGGTGTAATTATCATCACTACCAAAAGGGCCAATATGTCGGGAGAGGCTAAGGTGACTTTTGATGCTAAGTGGGGTGCTAACACTCGAGCGTTGCAGAAATATGAAGTGATTGACAATCCTGGCATGTACTACGAGATGCATTATCGTGCCATGAACAATTATTATAAGTCAACGGGAATGAATGACCAAGCTGCATGGCTCCAATGGCGGATTGGGGTACAATGTGTATACGGTTCCCGATGGACAGTTCCTCATCGGGCAGAATGGTAAGCTCAACCCCAACGCTACATTGGGTAGAGTTGTGAATTATAAAGGACGTGACTATCTGCTGACTCCGGATGATTGGGAAGATGTGGGAATGCGTACCGGTCTGCGTCAGGAATACAACTTCTCGGTGAGCGCAGCCAATGAAAAGTCCTCTTTCTATGTTTCTTTAGGTTATCTTGGAAATGAGGGTATCACTGAAGGCTCTGACCTGAAACGTTTGACTGGTCGTTTGAAAGCTGATTATCAAGCTAAGAAGTGGTTGAAGATTGGCGGCAATATGGGATATGCACGTTTTGATTCCAACTCGTTGAGTAACAATGGTACCAGTTCGTCTACCGGTAATATATGGGCGTTTGTTACCCAAATGGCTCCCATCTATCCTGCCTACGTGCGCAATGCTGACGGTAGCATCATGATGGATAATAATGGTATTGGAATGATGGACTACGGTAGCGGTATCAACGCAGGTATGCAGCGTCCTTTCATTGCTGATGCCAACCCTATTCTGGATAATAAACTTAATACCAGAAACTCTGAAGGAAATGCCATTAACGGCAACGCCTTTGTAGATATAACTCCTATAGAAGGCTTGAAGGTGACATTCAATGGCGCTTTCAACTTGGATGAGACACGCTTTTCTTACGTGTACAATCCCTACTACGGACAGTTTGACTCCACCGGAGGTACAGTGAGCAAGTATCATACACGTACTTACGATTACAACTTGCAACAACTTGTTTCTTATGCCCGTTCGTTTGGCGACAATAACTTCGACATCCTTTTGGGTCATGAATATTATGATTACCGTTATTACTTTCTGGCTGCCAGCAAGTCGCAGATGTTCTCTCAAGATAATAAAGAACTGGACGGTGCCATTATCGACGGACAAGGTGCTTCTTCCTATAAAGAGCGTCGTAACAATGAAGGTTTCTTCGGCCGTTTGCAATACAATTATGACGAACGCATCTTCGGCTCGGCTTCTTTGCGTCGTGATGCTTCCAGCCGTTTCCATCCGGACCATCGCTGGGGTACATTCTGGTCGGTAGGCGGTGCGTGGCTTATCAACAAAGAAAGCTGGTTTGATGCTTCATGGGTGCAGGAACTGAAGTTGAAGGCTTCTATTGGTTCACAAGGTAATGACAATATCGGTGATTTCCTCTATACGGATAGATTTAACATTATCAACTCTAACAACAGCCTTGGTACTTCATTTAAATCTAAGGGCACTAAAGACATCACTTGGGAAACCAACACTAACTTCAATATCGGTGCAGAGTTCCAGTTGTGGAACCGTGTGACCGGTAGCATCGAGTACTACAGACGTAAGACTTCGGATATGTTGTTCTCATTTACCGTGGCTCCATCATTGGGTTATGCTTCCTATATGGACAACGTTGGTAACATGGTCAATAGTGGTGTGGAAATGGACTTCAATGTGAATATCTTCGATACACGTAACTTTACGTGGGATGTGAATGTGAACATTTCAACCTTGAAGAACCGTATTACGATGCTTGATCCTGATAAGTTGATTACTACTGAGTATACAGCTGATGGAAAAGGATATAAGGGCTATTCTAACGGAAGCTTCTTCATTGGTGAGGATTTGTCTATGTTTACATGGCGCTTGAAGGAGTATGCCGGAGTGAATGAAAAGGGTGAGTCTTTGTTCTATAAGAATGTCAAGGACGAGGCCGGCAATATCACCGGACGTGAAACGACTACGAATCATGCTCAGGCTGACTATTACATCACAGAGGAAAGCTCAATACCTAAGGTGTATGGTGGTTTCGGTACCAAACTGAAAGTATATGGCGTGGACTTCGGCATAAACTTCACTTACCAGATTGGTGGTAAGCAATATGATGGTACGTATGCTTACTTTATGTCGTCACCTTATGGTACGGCTGGTTACAACTACCATAAGGATTTGCTGAACTCATGGACTCCTGAGAACACAAATACTAATATCCCTCGTTTCCAGATGAACGACCAATATTCAGGGGAAATGTCTACGCGCTTCTTGACAAATGCAAGCTTCTTGAATATCCAGAATATTAATGTGGGCTACACGTTACCTTCCAAGTGGACAAGAAAGTTGGCCATCAACTCATTGCGCGTGTATATGTCGGCAGAAAATGTTTTCTATTGGTCTAAACGTAAAGGGTTCGACCCACGTCAGTCATACGACGAGACAACCAATGCTACTTTCTATTCACCGATGCGTACCATCTCCGGTGGTGTGTCATTTGAGTTCTAAACCTAATATATAGATTACAATGATTATGAAGAAGAATATATTCAAACTATTTTCGGTTATGGTCGTATCGGCCACGGTATTGACCGGCTGTATAGAAGAGGTTTTTCCCGAAGATTCTACAGCGACCTCCGATCAGATTGGTGCATCGGCAACAGCGATTGAGGCTTCGCTTAATGGCTTGCCATCGCAAATGGTACAAGGCTATCTAGTGTACGGTAAGCAAACACATGAGACCGACCTTGCTTATCCCTCATTGATGTTGGCCCAGACAGAACTGCTGGGTGATGTCGTGGCTACGGATTACGGATATGACTGGTGGTGGTGCTTCAATGCCAATAATGGTATGAACGACACCGGCTATTATTCATATTTGCCTTACTTCACCCTATATAAGTTCGTTAAATCGGCCAATGACGTGATTGCGGCCGTTGATGTGACTGATCCCACAATTACCGATGAAATGCGTGGGCTTGGAAGTATAGCCCATGCTTTCCGTGCATTGGACTATTATACGCTGATGGTACTTTTCGAACCGGTAGAAAACATCTATACCGATTGTAGCAAGGTACTGGGGCTGACGGTGCCCATCGTGACTGAGGCAACAACTAACGACATTGCGAAGAGCAATCCGCGTGCAACCCACGAAGAATTGGTGAATTTCATTCTTGCCGACCTTGACAAGGCAGAGATAGGTCTGGAGTCTTATACACCTGTCAGTAAGAATTTCCCCGACTTGGCGGTCGTATACGGTTTGAAGGCTAAAGTATATATGTGGGATGGTCAGTTTGCTAAAGCTGCCGAGTATGCCCGCAAGGCTATTGATAAATCGGGAGCAACACCTATGAGCGAATCACAGTGGCATAATCCCACTACCGGTTTCAATACGGCTACTTCTGCATGGATGTGGTACCTTCACCCCACGGCTTCCAATATGGGTAATCTTGCTAATTTCATTGGTCACATTTCCAATGAAGCGGATTGGGGGTATGCTTCTTTGTCTAAGCTTCAGATGGCGCGTTCACTTTATGACGCGATTCCTGCTACCGATTTCCGCAAATATTCTTACCTTGACCCGGACAGAAGTACTTACGCTTACCAGTCAGTGAGAGGCAATGCATGGCTGGATGAACAACCGGATTATATGTCATTGAAGTTCCGTCCCGTGGGTGGTGACTATAACACTTATTCTGTGGGTGCGGCTGCAGATATTCCCGTGATGCGTGTGGAAGAGATGTATCTCATAGAGGCTGAAGCAGTAGGTGCCAGCCAGAATGTGGCAGCAGGTGTACAGCTGTTGAATAACTTTATGAAGCAGTACCGGCAGAGCAATTACAATTTCAGTACGGGTGATTTGCGTAATTTCCAACTTGAGGTGTTGAAGCAGATGCGTATCGAGTTCTGGGGTGAGGGAATCGCATTCCCCACGGCTAAACGTCTGAAACCGGATGTCATTCAGAATTATGAGGGTACCAACTTTATAGAAGATATCTTCAAGATAAACTGTAAAGGTGTGAAGCCCAACTGGACATTGATGATTCCTAAGACCGAGGTCGATTCAAATACTGCCCTTCAGGGAATGAACAATCCGGACCCGTCCGGTGCTATTGCTAAACGTCCTACTCCGATAGGGGAGTTTGCACCAGGTAACAATTAACCAATGAACTAACTTTTAATAGAATTTGTATATGAATAAGATATTCAATAAATTGTTTTTGGGCTTGGCCGTATGCGGTTTGGCTATGACGGCTTGTTCAGACGGTGTGGAGTGGGAGCCTTCTCCGGTTCCTACCGAGGGTGTACAAGCTTATATTTATGCTGATAACACTGATTTGACTTATTATCCGAATGATGAACAGGTTTTTGTGGTCAAAATCGGCCGTCAGAAAACAGATGCGGCTGCATCTATTCACTTGACTACAGATGCGGAGAACGTAACAGTACCGACAACGATTGATTTTGCTGCCGGTGAAGCACTCAAAGAAGTAAAGATTGCGTTTGACATAGCTGTGGGTACTACTGCATCTTATACTATTACCATTCCTGAAGAAGATTCCTACGTTTATGGTTCACCTAAGGTGACGGTCAATATAAAGCGTGACTATACTTGGCTCAATATAGGTACAGGCTACTATGCATCTCAATTATTTGGCGAGGGTTGGGATCAACCTGTGCTGAAGGCTAAAGAGGCTAACATCTATAAGCTGGAAGATTGCATTACGAAAGGATATCCCATCATGTTTACGCTAAGCGATGACAATCAAGAACTGATAGGTTGGAATCCTCAACCTACTGGTTATGACAAGACGGATTATGGTATGCTATACTTTGCAGCAGCAGGTATGGAGCGTAAAGGAAACGTGTTGTCTTTCCCGATGCAGGGCTTAGTAGTACTTGACAGTGGTAAATGGGGAGTACTGTATCAAGGATTCACGGAAACGCTGGAGATGCCGGAAGGGTTCTGATTATCCTGGCAATTAGATAATATGTAATTAGAAATGGCATGTAAGATGAAGTTTGACTTCATCTTACATGCCATTTTTCTATTGTGTCTGTTTTTATTTTATTCCCCTTTTTAAGGCGCTTCCGCCAAAATTATTTATATTTGCTGCCCGAACCAACAATACGTATATATAATAAGGTATAGAAACTATGAAAGAATTTGTAATCTCCGAAGTGCGGGCAGAAACAGCGATATTGGTAGGTCTTGTCACGAAGACCCAGGATGAGCGTAAGACCAATGAATATCTGGACGAGCTTGCATTCTTGGCTGAGACAGCCGGGGCGGAAGTAGTGAAGCGGTTTACCCAGAAGCTGGACCAGGCACATTCCGTGACCTACGTCGGCAAGGGCAAGCTGGAAGAAATCAGAGAGTATATCCGTAATGAAGAAGAAGCCGAACGTGAAGTCGGCATGGTGATTTTTGACGATGAACTTTCTGCGAAACAGATACGTAACATTGAAGCGGAGTTGAAGATTAAGATATTGGACCGTACTTCGCTCATTCTCGATATTTTTGCCATGCGTGCACAGACTGCCAACGCGAAAACGCAGGTGGAACTGGCGCAATACAAGTATATGCTTCCTCGTCTGCAACGTTTGTGGACCCACTTGGAACGCCAGGGTGGTGGCTCCGGTGCCGGTGGAGGTAAAGGTTCCGTGGGACTTCGCGGCCCGGGTGAAACGCAGCTGGAAATGGACCGCCGTATCATCTTGAACCGTATGTCATTGTTGAAGGAGCGCTTGGCTGAGATTGACAAGCAGAAGTCTACGCAGCGTAAAAACCGCGGACGCTTGATTCGTGTGGCATTGGTGGGATATACCAATGTAGGAAAATCCACATTGATGACTTTACTTTCTAAAAGTGAAGTCTTTGCAGAAAATAAGCTATTTGCCACGTTGGACACCACGGTGCGCAAGGTTATTATTGAGAACCTGCCATTCCTGCTTTCCGATACGGTGGGCTTTATCCGTAAATTGCCGACGGATTTGGTAGATTCCTTCAAGTCTACCTTGGATGAGGTACGCGAAGCGGACTTGTTGTTGCATATCGTAGACATCTCTCATCCGGATTTTGAAGAACAGATAGAAGTTGTGAACAAGACGTTGGCAGATATCGGTGCCGCCGGTAAGCCCATGATTCTTGTATTCAATAAGATAGACGCTTATACTTATATAGAGAAAGCGGCTGACGACCTTACCCCCAGAACCAAGGAAAACTTGACACTCGAAGAACTGATGAAGACGTGGATGGCCAAGATGGAGGATGACTGCCTCTTTATTTCTGCCCGCGAAAAAATCAATATGGAGGAACTGAAGAGTGTAGTTTATCAGCGTGTGAAGGAATTGCACGTGCAGAAGTACCCCTATAATGACTTTCTTTATCAGACCTACGAAGAAGAAGTTTAATTTTAGTTATGAGTTATAAGTTATGAGTTGTTTGCTGGCAGCGGTTTGAATTGGTAGTGCCGGCAAAGTCAATGACTTATGACTCATAACTCATAACTCATTAAAGGATGAATTACAGAAGATTGACCGAAGATGAAGTTCTCCGGTTGAAGAGCCAGTCATGTCTGGCTGATGATTGGGGGAAAGTAACCGTTGCAGAAGAGTTCTCAACGGAATTTGTGCATCATACCCGTTTTTCAGGTGAGGTGCGTTTGGGAGTGTTCCATTCAGAATTTATGTTGCCGGGAGGAATCAGGAAGCATTCCGGTTTGCGGCATGTGACGTTGCATAATGTAACGGTGGGAGATAACTGTTGTATTGAGAATATCCAGAACTATATTGCCAATTATGAAATAGGGCATGACACCTTTATTGAGAATGTGGATATTATTCTGGTAGACGGTGTGTCGAAGTTTGGCAACGGGATAGAAGTGTCTGTTTTGAATGAAACAGGAGGCCGTGAGGTACTGATTAGTGATAAACTCTCCGCACACCAGGCCTATATTCTGGCGCTTTACCGCCATCGTCCGGAGCTGATTGCACGGATGAAGGAAATCACGGATTTTTATTCCAACAAACATGCTTCTGCTGTAGGAAGCATCGGGAACCATGTAATGATATTGAACACCGGTTCCATAAAGAATGTGCGCATCGGTGATTATTGCCGCATCTGTGGTACATGCCGTCTGTATAACGGAAGCATCAACAGCAACGAGGTGGCGCCGGTACACATCGGGCATGGGGTGATTTGTGATGATTTCATCATCTCTACCGGGTCTCATGTAGATGACGGAGCTATGCTGAGCCGCTGCTTCGTGGGGCAGGCATGCAAGTTGGGACACAACTACTCTGCCTCAGACTCTTTGTTTTTCAGCAACTGCCAGGGAGAGAACGGGGAGGCGTGCGCTATTTTTGCCGGACCTTATACGGTGACGCACCATAAATCCACGTTGCTGATTGCTGGTATGTTTTCCTTTATGAATGCCGGTTCGGGGTCTAATCAGAGCAACCATATGTATAAGTTAGGGCCTATCCATCAAGGCACTTTGGAGCGTGGTGCCAAGACGACTTCCGATTCGTACATCTTGTGGCCTGCAAGGGTGGGAGCGTTCTCCTTGGTAATGGGGCGCCATGTCAACCATTCTGATACTTCGAACCTGCCGTTCTCTTACTTGATAGAGCAGAATAATACCACCTACCTCGTGCCCGGTGTCAACCTGCGTAGTGTGGGTACCATCCGCGATGCCCAGAAGTGGCCGAAACGTGACGGGCGTACCGACCCGAACAAACTGGATTACATCAACTATAATCTTCTTAGCCCCTACACGGTGCAGAAGATGTTCAAGGGACGGGAAACGTTGCAGAATCTGCGCCATGCCAGTGGCGAGCTTTCGGACATCTATTCTTTCCATAGCGCGAAGATACGTAACTCGGCTTTGGTGAAAGGCATCCGCTTTTATGAAATTGCCATTCATAAGTTCCTCGGAAATTCTGTCATCAAGCGTTTGGAAGGCATCGACTTCCGGAGCGATGAAGAAATACGTGCCCGTTTGAAGCCCGATACTGCCATTGGCAGTGGCGAATGGGTGGATATTTCCGGATTGATAGCCCCGAAGAGTGAGATAGATGCGCTGATAGACGGTATTGAGTCCGGTAAAGTCGACCGCTTGAAGTCTATCAATGCCGAGTTCGAGAAGATGCACGGCAACTATTATACATACGAATGGACATGGGCGTATGAGAGGCTGGAAGAGTTCTATGGCATCAAACCGGAGAACATGACGGCAGAAGACGTTATGCGCATTGTCGAAAAATGGAAAGAAGCAGTAGTTGGCCTCGACCGCATGGTGTATGAGGATGCCAAGAAAGAATTTTCACTGGCTTCCATGACGGGCTTCGGTGCCGACGGCTCGCGCCTGGAAAAGGAACTCGACTTCGAGCAGGTGCGCGGCGACTTTGAAAGTAATCCGTTTGTGACGGCTGTACTGAAACATATAGAGGTGAAGACGGCGCTGGGTGATGAACTGATAGGACGGATGCGGCGGGTATCAGAAAAGTAATTATGATTTGCCGCCTTTTTACTCTAATTAAAGAATTATTTCAATAATAGTTTTTACCTTTGCTCTGTAAAGGCGGTTTTCGGGCTGCCTTTGCTATCCGAATCACTTTTAAACATTAAATATACGAGTAATTATGGCAACAACACCTCCGTTCAAGTATCAGCCCATGTTCGAGAAAGGGAAAGATACTACTGAGTATTATCTGCTTACGAAAGATTACGTGTCGGTAAGCGAGTTTGAAGGAAAACCTATCCTGAAGATTGAAAAAGAAGGTCTGACGGCAATGGCCAATGCGATGTATCGTTCATGTTGCGTCGTTCGCACAACGAGCAGGTTGCTAAGATTCTGAGCGACCCCGAAGCAAGCGATAACGATAAATATGTGGCACTCACCTTCCTGCGTAATGCAGAGGTGGCATCCAAGGGGGTACTTCCTTTCTGCCAGGATACGGGTACGGCAATCATCCACGGCGAAAAGGGACAACAAGTATGGACCGGCTACTGTGATGAAGAAGCTCTTTCACTGGGTGTTTACAAGACTTATACCGAAGAGAACCTGCGTTATTCGCAGAATGCTCCCCTCACCATGTACGATGAGGTGAATACGAAGTGCAACCTTCCCGCACAGATTGACATCGAAGCTACGGAAGGTATGGAATACGAGTTCCTCTGCGTGACCAAGGGTGGTGGCTCTGCCAACAAGACTTATCTCTACCAGGAGACAAAGGCTATCCTCAACCCCGAAACATTGGTTCCCTTCCTTATCTCAAAAATCAAGACTTTGGGTACGGCAGCTTGTCCTCCCTATCACATCGCATTCGTTATTGGCGGTACCTCTGCCGAAAAGAACTTGCTGACTGTGAAACTGGCTTCCACCCACTTCTACGATAACCTACCCACTACCGGCAATGAGTTCGGCCGCGCTTTCCGCGATGTGGAACTGGAGAAGCTGGTACTGGAAGAAGCTCATAAGATTGGCCTCGGTGCCCAGTTCGGCGGCAAGTATCTGGCTCACGACATCCGCATCATCCGCCTGCCGCGTCACGGTGCGTCCTGCCCCGTGGGTCTGGGCGTTTCCTGCTCTGCCGACCGCAACATCAAGTGTAAAATCAATAAAGAAGGTATCTGGATTGAAAAGCTCGACAGCAATCCGGGCGAACTGATTCCCGAAGAACTCCGTAAGGCCGGTGAAGGCGACGTGGTGAAGATTGACCTGAACCAGCCGATGGCCGACATCCTGAAGGAGCTGACCAAGTATCCGGTTTCCACCCGTTTGTCTCTGAATGGAACCATCATCGTAGGCCGTGACATCGCACACGCCAAGCTGAAAGAACGTCTGGACCGTGGCGAAGACCTGCCCCAGTACATCAAAGACCATCCCATCTACTATGCCGGTCCTGCCAAGACTCCTCAAGGCATGGCTTGCGGCTCCATGGGTCCGACTACTGCCGGACGTATGGACCCGTATGTAGACCTCTTCCAAAGCCACGGCGGCAGCATGATTATGCTTGCCAAAGGTAACCGCAGCCAGCAAGTGACAGATGCCTGCCAAAAGTATGGCGGTTTCTACCTGGGCTCTATCGGTGGTCCTGCCGCTATCTTGGCACAGAACAACATCAAGAGCATCGAGTGTGTGGAATATCCCGAGCTCGGTATGGAAGCTATCTGGAAGATTGAGGTGGAGAACTTCCCTGCATTTATCCTGGTGGACGATAAGGGCAACGACTTCTTCAAGCAACTGAAGCCCTGGAATTGCAGCAAGTAAAAACAGAAGCCTTTTAGAAAGACATAATATAAGGAAAGCCGTAACGGAGAAAATCTTGTTACGGCTTTTTTGTTTTGTAGAGGGAAACAAAGTGTTTCGCGGCATAGAACACTCTGTTTCATCAAGCAAAACAAACTGAAACTCGTTCGGTATGCTGTATTACTTTGCCAGTTTCAACGGTTATCTATTGTTGGGGCATTATCTGAGGAACCATGACTGGATGGGCCGGCAACTCCGTGGCATCGGCATTCCCATGTTTGCCATTGGCTATGCTGTAACATTCATTGGTTTCCGCCATATGATATCCTTGCCGGATTTTACGGAGGAGATTCAGGGCTTATTATTTCCTCCAGATTCTCCACATATAGTAAGCGCAGTGCGTGAATGCGAAAACAAACGAGATAATCAGCAGCACTTTGCTTTCTCCCCATCCCACAGTCTGTTGGTGCCACAGCCCGGTGATGACACAAAGAACGGCAAGGATAAGTCCAATCATGTTCAAGGCCACCTGCCCGTGGCGGGTGGCGCCTCCATGCTCCAGCTTACTGTGCTTCATGCCGTAGCCCACGTAGATGTCCAGACCGATGAGCATCCACAGCACCAGGCGTATCCATGTATCGGCAGGAAGGAACAACATCATGCAAAGGCAAGTAAGAATACCCAGTATGGGGATAAGTGGAACAAGTGGGGTTTTAAAGGAACGGGGCACGTCAGGCATGGTTCTGCGTACTACCAGTACAGCGGCACAGACTAGCGTGAAGGCCATCAGCGTGCCGATGCTTGTCATCTCTCCGGCCAGCCGTGCGGGTACAAAAGCTGCCAGCAGGCCCACAAGTACCATGAAGAGCAGGTTGCTGCGTGCCGGAGTACGGAACTTTTCGTTGATATGCGAGAAGAAAGGAGGCAGCAGTCCGTCGTGGCTCATGCTTAGGAATACGCGGCTCTGTCCCAGCAGCGTCACCATGATGACGGAGCAATATCCGAACAGAATGGACAGCACGATGGCACGGTTCAGCCAGGGATAGTCCGGCTGGATGATACCTGCTGCATTAGCCTGCCCCATGTGCTCTATGGCTATGGCAACGGGAGCAATGCCTTGTTGTCCGCTGAAGGCGGTGTAGTGTGCCACTCCCGTCATGACGTGGGCAAAAACCATATAGAGCACAGTGCATACCAGCAGGGAGACCAGAATGCTGATAGGCATGTTCCGCTTCGGGTTCTTCGTCTCTTGGGCGGCTGTGCTCACGGCGTCGAACCCGAGGAAGGCGAAGAATACGATGGCCGCCCCTCGCATGATGCCGGAGAAGCCATATTCGCCCAGCACGCCCGTATTGGCAGGGATGTAAGGTGTATAGTTGTCGGTATTGATGTATTTCCAGCCGAGTATGACAAAAATCAGTATGACGGAAACCTTCAGGAATACAATGAAGCCGTTGAAGATGGAGCTGCCTTCCGTGCCCCGTATCAGGAAGAGGCTCATCAGCACTACGATAAGGAAGGCGGGGATATTTACGACTCCGCCATCCCAGGGACAGGCGGTGAGGGCTTGCGGTAGATGTATGTCCAGTCCCTCGAGAAAGACGACCAGATAGCGGCTCCAGCTGATGCTTACCGTGGTTGCGGCTACGGTGTATTCCAGTACCAGATTCCACCCGATAATCCAGGCGATGAGTTCGCCCATCGTGGCATACGAGTAGGTGTATGCGCTGCCGGCTACGGGTATCATGGATGCAAATTCCGCATAACATAGTCCGGCGAAGCAGCATCCCAGTGCGGCAATGGCAAAGGACAGTGTGATGGCCGGTCCCGTATAGCCTGCCGCCACCGTTCCGGTGATGGAGAATAGACCCGCTCCGATGATGACTCCCACGCCCAGGGCAACAAGGCTCCACGGACCAAGTACACGTTTCAATGTTTTCTTTCCGGAGGCATTAGCCTCCGCTTGCAGTGCCTCGAATGGCTTTCTGATGAATAATCCCATTGTGCTTCAATTCTGATAAACCGGGCGCAAAGGTACGGATTATATTGCTTATTCCATATAGCGCGCTACTTTTCCACTGATTTGCAGTAGGGAGATTTCACATAATTTGGTATCATATTCCGCGGAGAGAATACGTTCTTCTGCATCCAGCAGACTCTTTTGGGCTTCGCGCATCTCGATTCCCGAGAGGTTGCCCAGCATATATCGTTCCATGGCAATCTCGTGGTTCTCCTTGGCAGCCACAAGGTTCTGGCGTTCCAGGTTCAGCATTTGCAGGTTGTTTTGGTAGGCCTGCCATAGGTTGCTGAGGTCGGCGCGCAGGGCTTGCTCCAGTTGCTCCCGTTCCAGGCGAGCGTTCTGCACGGCAATGCGGGCATTCTTGCGTTCGCGGCGCCGGTTGCCGTCGAACAGATTGAAGCCGACCGTGACGCCGAAGTTCAGACCGAGGTTGCTGCGGCGGCTGTTGGCAGAGATGTCATACTTGTTGAGGGTGTAGCCGTATCCGCCGTTCATCTTCACGTATGGGTAGTCGCGCGAGCAGACTTTCTTGTAGTCCAGACGGGCCAAGGTATTGTTCTGTTCGGCACGTAGCAGTGAGGCGTTGATGGTGAGGGTGGCGTTCCACAGCTCCTCGAAGTTCAGGGAGGCGGTCACGTTGATGAGGCTGTCTTGTATGATAAACGGCTGGTCTACATCTTTGTTTGCCATGAGTTCGTTCAGTTGGATACGTGAGGTGTGCAGCAGTTCCTGCTGTTTCATGTATTGGGCACTGTCGGCATTGAAGTCCACTTTGGCCTGCTGGTAGTCCAGGCGCGAGAAGTTACCGATGTGGTAACGCTCTTCCACAATGCGCAGGCGCTCTTTGGATAGCGATACGGCATAACGGAAGTTCTTCAGGCGGATTTTCTGCTGCACATAGTTATAGTATTCGGCGGCTATGTTGGCTATCAGGTCCTCGATGGCGATGCGCGTATTGGTCTCGCCTTGGCGTTCCAGCTCCTTGAGCCGTTGGTAGTTGGCGGTAATGTTGAAACCGTCGAAGATAGTCCAGTTCAGGTTGATGCCTGCATCGAGAGTTTGGTCGAACACTCCGTTGTCCTTGGTTGTCTCTCCGGTGGCTCGGGCTTTGGTCTCGGTATTGTCTATGGTTCCCTTGTAGCCGGCGGAGAGGTCCAGTGTGGGCAGGTAGCCCGCATTGCCCAGTGTGGCGTTGTTCTTGCTGACCTGCTCTTCATTGCGGACAATGCGCAGGGAGTAGTTGTTCAGCAATCCCTGCTCTAGGCAGGACTTCAAGGTGTAGGTAGGCGCAGGCTGTGCATAAAGGCCCGGTGCTGTGCAGACGATGGCTATGAAAATTAAAACAATGTGTTTCATGCGGTTTTTAGTTTACTTCGGTTGGTTGATACATAACTATAGATGGCAGGCACGATGTACATCGTCAGCAGTGTGGAGATGAGCATGCCGCCTACGACGGCAGTACCCATGGCAATGCGTTGGTTGCACCCTTCGCCGGTGGCAAATGCCAGCGGTATCAGTCCTAGTATAGTAGAGGCACTTGTCATCAGGATAGGGCGCAGGCGTTGCAAGGCGGCATCATTGATGGCCATCATCTTTTCTTCGCCCGCATCTTGCTTCTGGTTGGCAAACTCCACGATAAGAATACCGTTTTTGGCTACCAGACCTATCAGCATGATGATGCCGATTTGGCTGAAGATGTTCATGGTAATACCTCCGAAATACATGAATACCAGTGCGCCGGCAATCGCGAGAGGCACCGTCAGCATGATAATCAGCGGATCCTTGAAGCTTTCGAACTGGGCGGCAAGAATAAGATAAATCAGTACGATGGCGAGTATGAAGGCAAACATCAGACTCGACGAACTTTCGCGATACTCTTTTGAGTCGCCCGTCAGTGCGGTACGGAACGAGTCATCCAGAGTTTCCTTGGCTATCCGGTCCATTTCGTCCAGTCCCTGACCGATGGTCTTCCTGTCGGCAAGTCCGGCAGAAACGGTGGCGGCGACGAAGCGGTTGTAGCGGTAGAGCTTGGGAGGGGCGATGCCGCCGGTCAGCTCTATCAGGTTGTCCAACTGTACCATGTTCCCGTTGTCGCTTCGGATATAGATGCCCTTCAGGTCGGCGGGCTTGTTACGTTGCTGGCGGTTGATTTCGCCTAATATCTCATATTGCTTTCCGTTCATGTAGAAGTATCCCATGCGCTGTCCGCTCAAGCCGTATTGCAGGGTTTGGGCAATGTTCTTGGTGCTTACGCCCATGATGCTTGCTTTGTCGCGGTTGATATTGATGCGTGCTTCGGGTTTGCTGAATTTAAGGTTCACGTCTGCCATTTGGAATACAGGACTTTCGTAGACTTTCGTCATAAACTTGGGCAGCACTTCCTGTAACTTCTCGATGTTGGTGGCCTGCAACACGTATTGCACAGGCATGCCGCCACGCCGTCCTCCGAACGAGGAGGATTGCTGCACGAAAGAACGCGCCTTGGTTTTTTTCTGCACCATTTTCGATAGTCTTTCAGCCACTTCCATTTGGGTATAGTCGCGGTCTTTCATATCTTTTAGCGTGATGCGTACATTGCCGCTACCGCTTGATACGCGCGCAGTCACTGCTTCGGCGTCCGGTACGAGGGAGTCTACCAGTTGGTTGATGTCTTCAGTGTAGTCGCGGATATACTCGTAGGTTACACCTTCGGCCCCCATCGTGTTGATGCTGATTTGCGAACGGTCTTCCAACGGCGCCATTTCTGCGGGTATCGTGTTCCAGAGGAAGCCGATGAGGAGAATAGTGATTACGGTAAAGGGCACCGTCATCCAGCGTTGTTTCAGCAGGGCGTTCAGCGAGCGGCTGTATATCCGGTTCATCCCTTCAAAGAAAGGTTCGGTCTTACGGTAGAACCAGCTTTGCTTTTCGCGTTTCACCAGGAGTTTGGTGGCAAGCATCGGGGTAAAGGTCAGTGCGGCAAATGAAGAGATAACCACCGAACCGGATACTACTATACTGAATTCGCGGAACAGCCGTCCCGTCATGCCATCCATGAACACAATGGGGAAGAACACGGCAACCAACGTGATGGTGGTGGAGATTACAGCAAAAAAGATTTCCTTGGCTCCCTCGATGCCTGCCTCCTTAGGAGGCATTCCTTTTTCTATGCGGACGTAGATGTTTTCAGTCATTACGATGGCATCGTCCACCACTAAGCCTACGGCCAGCACTACTGCCAGCATGGAAAGCACATTGATGGAGAAGCCTGCCAGATACATTACGAAGAAGGCACCGATGAGCGAAACCGGAATCACGATGCACGGTACCAGTGTCACGCGCCAATCGCGCAGGAAGAGGAAGATGATAATGATAACAAGCACAAAAGCCTCGTATACCGTCTGTTTCACCTCGTTGATGGAGGCGCGGATAAACTTGGTGTTGTCGAAACCGTAGTTGTATTGAATGTCTTCGGGCAAGTCTTTTTTCATCTTCTCCATGCGGTCATATACGGCATTGGCTATTTCTATGTGGTTGGCGCCCGGCTGCGGAATGACTACGATACCCACCATGGGTACACCGTTCATCTTCATATAACTCTTGATGTCGGCAGGGCCCAGCTCGGCACGTCCTATGTCGCTGAAACGGACGATACGGTTGCCATCTTCTTTCAGAATAAGGTTGTTGAACTCTTCCGCCGTATGCATCAGTCCCAGTGTGCGGATGGTGAGTTCGGTGGTATTTCCTTCGATACTGCCGGAGGGAAGTTCCACATTTTCCTGATCTACGGCATTCTTCACGTCCATGGGGGTGATGCCGTAACCGGACATCTTGATGGGGTCTAGCCAGAGACGCATGGAGTAGCGCTTCTCTCCCCAGATACTTACACTGCTGACATCGGAGATTGTTTGTAGCTGTTCCTTTACGGTGAGGTCGGCAATTTCGCTCAACTCCAATAAGGAACGTTTGTCACTCTGGAGTGCCACCATCAGGATAGGCATGGCATCGGCATCCGCTTTTGAAACTGTAGGCGGGTCACAGTCGCGAGGCAGGTAGCGTTGCGCGCGCGACACTTTATCGCGCACGTCGTTTGCGGCTGTTTCCAGGTCAACGGAAAGCTCGAACTCCACTGTGATGCGTGATGAACCTTGCTGGCTGACACTGGAGAGGGAGCGTATGCCGGGAATGCCGTTGATGTTCTGTTCCAGAGGTTCTGTTATCTGGTTCTCGATAACATCGGCGTTGGCACCCGGATAGGAGCAGGACACCGATATGATGGGATTATCTACGGACGGGTATTCGCGTACACCCAAGTAATTGTAGCCGATGAAACCAAATAGCAGAATTATCATGGTAAGTACTGTTGAGAGTACCGGTCGCCGTATGCTTAATTCGGATATATTCATGTTCAATTGATAATTGACAAAGAAGAAGTGGTTGCAGATAATGGTTGTTTGATGTGTTCGTTCTCCATTATCAATTCTTCATTTTTCAATTAACAGCGTCCAGTGTTACCGGCAGTCCGGTACGAAGTTGCAGCGTTCCTGAAGTAATGACGGTGTCACCGGCTTGCAAGCCTTGCAATACTTGTACTTCCGCTTCCGTACGGATTCCTGTGGTAATCTCTATCGGTTGGGCTTTTCCGGATTTATAGAGGAATATCTTGTCCTTTCCCATTTCAGGTACGATAGCTTCGGAAGGTACGGCAAGGGCATCCTGAATTTCGTCCTTGTTCAGCTTGATGCTGGCATAGCGGCCCGGCAGCACGGTTCCGTTGGCATTAGGATAAAGGGCACGGATAGTCAGCGTATGGGTGGTAGGATCTATCTTCGATTCGCGGGCATAGACCGTAGCGTGGAAAGCGTTTAGCTTTCCTTCAAGGGTAAAGTCCAGTCCGGCACCTGTCTTTACGTCATTGGCATACCGCTCGGGAACGGCAAATTCTACTTTCAGGGGTGAAATCTTGGTAAGCTTGGCCACGATGGTCGTAGGCGAGGCGTAAGTGCCCACGCTGACTTGACGCAGACCGATGACACCGTCAAAGGGGGCGCGAAGCTCGGTTTGTGCGATGTTCGATTCTATCAGGTCGATGTCGGCATTCAAGGTGGCAAGTTCTGTCTTGACTTGTTCGTAGGCTTCCTTGCTGACAGCGTCTCTTTCCAATAGGGCATTCTGGCGAAATACACGGTCTTCCGCTAGCTTTAATTGGGAGACGAGACGTTGCAGTTGTGCTTGCAACGGCCGGTCGTTCACTTTGGCAAGCAACTGTCCCTTCTTGACAAAGCTGCCTTCTTCAAAATTTATTTCTACGATTTTACCGGATGTCTCGAAAGAGAGGTCCACTTCCTCGTCCGGTAGCAGGCTGCCGCTGATTTGTATCTCATCTTTCAGCTGTTGCGGTTTGATTATTTTTGCATTTACATTTAGAATTTTCTTACCGTTATGTCGACCGGTCATCACCTTGTCGGCAGCTGTCAATTCTTCATTCTCTTTAGGTAATTGGGAGTAGATTCCTCCTCCAATCAGTCCGGCACCAATCATGATGATGATGCTCCATTTTACTCTTTTATTCATGTCGTAGTCTTAGTAGCAATAAAATCAACCTTAAATTAGACTACGGGAGAAGAGAATAGTTTAAAAGATAAAGAGTTAAAAAAGTGTAAGAATACAGACTGGAAAGGTGATAAAATGACAAATCAGTAAGCAGCCCGGTATTTTCCCTCCTCCTTGTCCTCCAGCATGTTCAGATAGGAAGCGTATCGTGACTCACTGATATAGTGCTTCTCGACAGCTTCGCGTACAGCACATCCGGGTTCGTGGCGGTGGGTACAGTTGCCGTAGCGGCAGTCGGCGGATGTCTTGAATATTTCCGGGAAGTAGTGTCCTATCTCTTCTTCTTCCATATCGAATGTCCCGAAACCTTTGATGCCCGGAGTGTCGATAATATATCCGTTGCCCGGAACCGGGAACATTTCCGAGAAGGTCGTGGTGTGCATGCCTTTATTGTGATAGGTGGATATTTCTCCGGTCTTAATCTCTATATCAGGCAATATTGCTTTGATGAGTGTCGATTTCCCCACCCCTGAATGTCCGGAAAAGAGGGTTGTCCGTCCTTTGAGTTCTTCTTTGATGGTGTCGATGCCTTCCCCTTTTTTGGCAGAAACCTTGAAACAGGGATAGCCGATGGTGGTGTAAAGGTTGATTAGGCTGTCCAAGTAGTGCAGCTCCTCTTCATCGTAGGCATCCACTTTGTTGAATATAATCTTGACGGGAACACTGTATGCTTCGGCAGAGGCGAGAAAACGGTCTATAAAGGTAGTGGAGGTATCGGGATAGTTCACCGTCACTATGAGCATGCACTGGTCGAGGTTGGCGGCAAGAATGTGCGATTGCTTGGAAAGGTTGGAGGCACGACGGATGATGTAATTCTTCCTGTCCTCTATTTCGCTGATAAAGGCCGTACCTTCCTGGTTCAGTATGATTTTCACATTGTCACCCACAGCTACGGGGTTGGTGCTTCGTATGCCTTTCAGCCGGAAGTTCCCTTTGATTTTGCATTCGATGTCCCTTCCGTCGTCAGTCCGTACCAAGTACCAGCTTCCGGTGTTTTTTATAACGAGTCCCCTCAAAATAGTTGAAAGTTGATAGTTGAAAGTTGAACATGGAGAGTTGAAAGGCGCCTATATTGGGTATATCAGGTCATTTTCAACTTTCCATGTTTCGTTTTCAACTTAATTAAACGGTCATGATTTCTTTATCCTTTGCAGCCAGCATGTCATCAATCCGTTTGATGAACTTGTCGTGAATCTTCTGCAACTTCTCTTCACCGCCTTTCTGGGCATCCTCTGCCAGTCCGTCTTTTACAGATTTCTTCAAGGCGTCGATGGCATCACGGCGTGCATTGCGTACGCTGACTTTGGCAGTTTCTCCTTCTCCCTTGCATTGTTTGGCAAGTTGTTTACGGCGTTCTTCCGTCAGCGGTGGGATGCCGATACGGATAATCTCACCATTGTTTTCGGGCATAATGCCGAGGCTGGAGTCAATGATGGCCTTTTCAATGACGCGGAACATGCTCTTATCCCATGGCTTGATGGCAATGCTGCGTGCGTCGGGAGTGGTTACGGCTGCCACATTGTTGATGGGAACCATACTTCCGTAAGAATCCACACGGATACCATCCAGCAAACGGATGTCAGCTTTTCCGGCGCGGATATGAGCCAATGCCTCGTCCAGATACATGATGGCCATGTCCATACTTTCTTGCGCTTCGTCTAAGATGTCTTTTACGTCTCTCATATTATTTTCGTTTTTTGGAATAGCTTTAATTGGAAACTTTGCAAATATAATTATTAAATCGGGAATTGGGAATTAAGAATTGAATAACATTCGGTTTTTATTCCTATTTCTCAATTTTCAATTCAATTATGCACCAGTGTACCGATGTCTTCTCCTTGCATCACTTTTTTCAGATTGCCCACTGTGTCCATGTCAAAAACGATGATGGGCAGGTTGTTCTCCTTGCACATGCAGGTGGCGGTGAGGTCCATCACTTTCAAACCGCGCTTCAACACTTCATCGTAGGTGATGTCGTGGAACTTCGTGGCCGTCGGGTCTTTCTCCGGGTCGGCGGTATAGATGCCGTCCACACGGGTACCTTTCAGCATGACATCTGCTTCAATCTCGA
>ERZ777305.1611-NODE-1611-length-24925-cov-4.563812_pt1 | contig 24925 bp, 27 predicted proteins | sample MGYA00374965_ERZ777305 | MGnify/ENA primary metagenome ERZ777305 (study PRJEB29328, sample SAMD00013331) | mouse gut metagenome | study: EMG produced TPA metagenomics assembly of the Metagenome analysis of fecal microbiota from mouse which was promoted... | reverse complement strand
CAAAAGAAAAAGTTGAAAGTTATAAATGGATAGATGAGCATAGACAGAGTATAAGTAATAGAAAAAATGAAGTAAATAATACACTGAAAGAGTTAGGGTTTAATAGTGATTTTAGTAATGCATACATGATAGCTAAGAATAGGGCGAGTGAATTAGAAGATGAAAGATATGAATACGAAAGTGGAGAGATAGACTTTGACGAGAGTGCATATAATAAAGTAGTAGAAGAATTAGAAAAAGTAACACTAGCAATAGAAATGATGAAAGAAAATATAGAGGATACTGAAGCACTAGATCAACTCATAGAAGTTTATAAGAGTTTAAAAAAAGAAGAGGAAGCATTCAATATTTCAATTAAGAATAGTGAAAAAGAAAGGTTAGCGTCAATTGAAGAGTATAATAAACAGAAGGCATACTTGGAAGATTTAGAAGAGAAAGATAGAATAAAATCACTTAAGCAGGAGATAAAAGATAAAGAGGCACTTTTAAAAAATAAAAATAAAGAAAATAAAAAGGTAGAAAATAAAAATAAAAGTATAGACACTGGAATAAATGAAGATAAAAAAATAAAATTAGAAGAGAAACTTAAGAGTTTAAGTGATAGCATAGATAAAAATAAAATTGATACATTTGGTAATATTTTTGGAGCATCAGCATCTAGCATTAATTTTAAAAATTTTAATAGTAAGAGTTTAGGTTCGAGCATAATAAAGACAATAATAAAAGGGTTTGAAAAAGATAAGCAACTAAAGAATGAGTTTGAATCATTAAGTTCTGAATTGGTTGAGGCTGGTGGTGATGTTGATACTTTAGGAGTTAGTTTAGCTGGTTTAAGTACGGGTGCAGTTGCTGCTGTTAGTGCTATAGGTGCTATAATAATAGCACTTGGAATCATGGTTAAAATAAGTAAAGAAGCATATGAAAGAAATATGACTGTGAATAGAGCATTAGCTCAAATGGGAATAAACAGTAGTGATTTGAATAATAGCACATCAGAGACGGCGAATCAGATATTAAGAATCAAAAATAATTGGATAAATATCTTTCAGGATTTAGGGACGAGCTTATTGCCTATCTTTGAAGGTTTAGTTGATATAGTAGATATACTCACGAAGGCTGTTAAGTTAACAGTAGAAATAGGAACAAACATCTATGATTTGTTTAGTGGTAAAGCTTTGACAGATTGGATCACTGGTAAAGATAAAGAAGAGCAGAGTGTAAGAAGTGAAGAAGTAAGTAAGCAATTAAAAGAATGGAACAAAATCTATGGAATACCTCTTGATAGCTCAGCATCTACAATAGGTAGCATAGTATCACAAGCTAAGCAATCAGGGTTTGATAATAATAGTGCAACGAATCTTGCAATTAATACATATAAGCAGGCTATAAAATTAGCTGAACAATACGGATTGAAAGTGGAAGATGTAGCGGATGCATTAAGTGATGCTTGGTTAAGAGGTTCTGATGCAGCTAAAGAATACGGAGCGGTTGTAGATGATCAAACACTGATAGGGTTTATGGCGTCTCAGGGTGTTGATATAGTGAACGTTGAGATAACAGATGCAATGCGTCAATATTATAGATATCAACTATTAATGAAAGAAACATCAGAATCAAATAGTGATGCAATGCAACAACAGATTAAACAATGGAAACAATTAGGATTTATGATAGATAAGACTAAGAATAAATTGTTTAGCTTTGATGAAGTCATAAACCTACAGGCTGTAGATCCTGAGATACCTATTGTTGATAGTTTAGGAGAGATTAAGGATAGTTTAGATAAACCTTTAGAAGTTAAACCTATTATAACACCTGATGGAGGTGATACATTAACACCTTCACCATTACCTGTTGAAGTAGTACCTGAGTTCTCATGGAATGATTTTAAGCTTCCTGTGTTAGATCCTGTTACTGTATTAGTTACAGCAACTACACTAGGATTAGCAGGTGTAGAATTATTAAAAAATGCTATAAGCTGGCTATTAGAAAAGGTACCTGTAGGAGTAAAAGTACTAGCAACAGTATTAGGAATGGCTGCTGTAAAATTATTGCAAGGAGCACTGAATACTATACTAGATTTTGGAGAGTTAGCTGTTAAAATATTGGCTGAGGTATTTGGAATAGATCTAGTTGAAAAATTTCAGACATTATGGAACTCATTAAAGGCTGGAGAGTTAACATTTAGCTTAATTGCTGAAGTTTTAGGTTTACAGGATATACTTGATTTTGTACCTAATTGGCAACTATTATTAGGATTAGCTACTGCACCTTTAACCTTTGGAATAAGTCTATTAATACCAGCATTAGAACCATTAAAGAACTTCATAGATAATTGGAATGGAGCTGTTAATTTTGATGTTAAGCAATTAGTTTTTAATGTTGCTTTAAGTGTATTAGGTGAGGAAACATTAAGAGCATTAAATCAAGCATTAGCTAATTTAGGCGAATATTTAGGGAATCCTCAATCTTTAGTGGTAACTCTAGGAGTTGTAGGTTTAGAATTGATAGAAGATTTACAGACTAAATGGGAAGAACTATTAGCAGTAACTCAAAAACAGGTAGCATTTGCAATAACTGTAGGCGTAACTGGAAGCATAGCATTGTTTAATAGTATTTATAATATGCTTCAAGATGTAGGTCATGAATGGAAGTTGAATTTTAATGTTCAAGTGTTAGGTCAGGATCTTTTAGATTTAGTATTAAGTACATTAGAACAAATAAGTGGATGGGCGGATAAATTAGACACATTTTTAGAAAGTATAGGAATCACAAATTCACAAAAAGAAGCTGAAAAATATAGTGAAACATTAGAAGAAGTTAAAAGACAAAGAGAAGAAGCAAGACAGACAAGTAAACAAGCAGGAGAAGAGGCGGCTAACAATTTCGTAGAAGGTTTTAAAAGTGGTTCATACAGTGCAATAAGTGCATGGGCTCCTACATCTGCTGAGGCATATGGTGGAGGATTTTTAGGTGCATTAAAGGCAGACTGGGATCTAAACATGACACGTCTAGGATTTAGAGATCAAACTAAAGAAGGCTACACTACATCAGATTTAAGAAGTAGCACTGCTGCATTTCAAGGAGCAAATTTTAATCCTTTAAATATAAAGGGTGCTGCTGGTGCTGCTTCATTTGTATATGGTACGAGTAAAGTATACGGAGGGTTAAATGCTCTTTCTGCATTAGGTGTTCAAAGTTTATCAGGTTTAAATTTTGGAAGTGTAATTCCTGCAACTGTTAGTGCATTTGGTTTTGCTAGTGGTGGCATAGGTACGAAAGAGATAAACAATGCGACACTATTTGAAGGCAATAAAAAAGAGGCTGTAATACCTCTAGAATCAGAGGCTGGTATAAGATACCTAAGTAATGCAATGAAAGAGGCAGGTGCTGGTAGTTCTGAGACATCATCTAATATTGAAGTGCATTTAAGTTTAAGTGGTATATTTGACACGGATGATAGGGGTAAGTGGCAGGAGTTAGCAGAAAGATTAGGAGAGGCTATAGATATTCAAATTCAAAGGAGAGGATCATTAGGTTATGGCGCAACTTACTAATATTAAAAAATTTATGATAGACGGGGTAGAAATACCCGTCTATCCTGAAAAAGTGGTAGCATCTGACAATTTAGTCAGCAGGTCTTGGAATAATATGTACGCTGAATTTGTAGATATACCTGTAAATTTGAAGTATAAGTTTAATTGGATTTTTCCTGTTATGAGTAAAAAAGACCTTATAGCAATATTGACACCTATTAGGCATAAAATAATGATTGAAGGTTCACGTACATTTAGAGTGATTACATCTTATCCAGGATTGGATAATTTTATAGAAGCAGATGTATATTTAGGAACACCTACAAACTTTGAAAGTTTAGATTATTGGAGTGATCATGGTGATGTGCATTATTGGAAATTAGAGTTACACTGGATAGAAACAAAAGGAAACTTAATAATTAAAAGAAGCATTGAGAAAGTCTAAAAAATTCAAGGAGTTTATGAGTGGAGGGTTTTTGGTGGTTTTGGATTAGTAGTTTTAAAAAATTTAAAAAATAATTTTTTAGACTTTAAAAAATTCACTATACATTGACTAATTTTTAAGAGGTTACATTAAGTGAATTTTTAGGTACATCAAAAACGAATTTTCGGGGATGATAAAGTGTAAGCGAAAGAGGTTAATTTTTATATACATTAAAATAAAAAATTGAAAAAATTAAGCATTAAATAAAAGAGGTGATAGCTTGGCTGTTTTAGAATATAAGCGTTGGAGGGGTGAGCCTATTAAATTGAAGTTATACATTGAGGATGATATTGTTTATGAGACGACAACTGATACGGGTGGAGATAGTTTCATACAATCCTTAAGCTTCAATAATAATGAAGGAAACATGAGAGTAAATCCTCTAGGTGTAGCAACTAGCAATAGAGTTACTATTAGTATCTTTGATAAATTAGATAGACTATCTCCTGGAAATATGAATGGACCTTATTTCAAAAAGTTAGTAAATGGACTAAAAATAGAGTTGACAATACAATACGTAGAGAATGGACCTTGGACACCTTATGGAGAATATTATACGACAGGGTTTAGTGGATCATACACGGATGGATTTGCTGGACTTGCAACGATACAAGCAGAAGATAAATTGAACACAATAGGGAATTTAGAGGTGCCTGAATTAAATGTGTATGCAAATGTTAGCATTAAAGCACTTATTAAGGCAGTGTTTAATGGTTTGAACATAACAGATGAGATGTATACAATAGACCCTGGAATAGATATGAGTAGAATTTATGGAGTCTTGCCTGGAACTAAAGTTAGGGACTTTTTGAATAAAGTGTGTCAGATAACATTTAGTAGAGTTATCATAGATAGGGAGGGATTGATTAGATTTATTCCTGCCTTAAAGTTAGCTAGTTCATATAATGAATTAACACTTGGACCAGATGATATAAGCAGTCTTAAGAATATGAATACGGACAATATAAACTATAATAAAATACGAGTTCAATATTTAGCATATGGTCAAAATACTAGGGCTATAATATATAGGAGGAGCAATGTTGTATTAGCTCTTGGAGATAATAGTTTAAATGATATAGTTTTTAATAATCAAGTGATAAGTATTGAGAACATAGATATTCAATATAGTTCTGAAAATAATAAGGCTGGTATAGATAAGATAACATATCAAGCATTTCAAGATGGAATGATACTTAATATTCATGTAAGTGGTGCTGCTGTGAATGATAGTGATATAGTTATAGAAGGAATAGTAATCAGTGGAGCAGATCAATATGAAAGTATTGATTTACGTAATAGCACTAAACTTGGAGGGTTAACATTTACACTTGAAACAGATATTCAAATGACTAAGACAGAAGCTCAGACATTATGTAGAAACGTTAGAGATTACATAGAAGAAATAGCACGAAGTATAGACATTAGCGGATGTGTATTAACACCTAGATTATATACTGGAGATAAAGTAATAATAAAAGGTACGGGTACAATGTATGATGGAACATATAAAGTAACAACTCAATCTTTAAATTACTCTGAAAATTACAGTATGAACATGACATTAATAAGATTAAGCTAAGGAGGTGATATAGTGGCTATATTGAATGAAAGAGTTTATTTTTATAAAAAGAATGTTCTAGGTAATCTTGATGATTATACATTAGAGAAAGCAACATATACAAACACGGGAATAGTAATACAAGCTGGAGGTAAAGCATACATTGAAATAAGTGATAGTAAGAATGACGGTTTAAAGGTTTCTAAATATAGAGAGGTAGGATACATTATAATAGATCCTAATGTATCAGCAACATACAATTATGGAAATATAGTTACAGCTAATTTTAAATATACATACAGTGATGAATATATAGGTACGGGGAAAGACTTTCAGGTAATACCTTTGACTTTATATAATACATCTGTAGACAGTCAAGGAAATAGAACAATAGTCAGAACATTAAATATGGTAAACACTGCATTGACTGAAGGAGTGTTTGAAGTGATAAATAATAGTGATCATAGTGTAACATTAGTTGATGCTTGGATGTATAGGTCGAAAGATGTATTAGGACAGGTAGAAGAAGAGATAGGAGAGGGAGGTGGAGGTGGAGGTGGTGTACCTCAACCTTTGCCTTGGGTTCCTCCTTCTAGTTACATTTATCCTAATGTTAGCTATGTATTGAGTATAGATACACAAAATACTAAATATGTTACATTTGAAAGTGGAAGAGTAATACCTAACATAAATTTAGGTGAAACCTTTGATGTTTATGATGAGACTGGAAATAGTAAAGTTGGAACGGTTGATTGTTATATAAAAGATGATTCAACACTAGCTTTAAGATGGACTTTCTACAATAGTGTATCTAGATGGACATATCATTTTTATTATAGATCACCTGTTCAAATTGATATACAATATACACCTACATCATTAACTGATAAGCAACCTTTAACAATTTGGGCATCTGTTACGGCACCTGTTAGATTAGCGAGAACATTTAATGTTGACGGTATAAGCAGACCAGATAATAGCGCAACAATAGATTCATATTTTTACTATGAAGGCTTATTTAGCTATGGAATACTAAATGGTACACAAATAAGAATTGGAAGAACTTATAATAGAATTCAGATCATAGGTTTAAATAGTTTATGGAGAGAGGGAGATAACAGTTTATTAATATGTGATGCATCTGATAATGTTGTTCTTAACCTAATATTAAATGCTAAGCTTAAATAAATTAATAAATAAGCATATACTAAAAATTGAGAGGATGTCTGTAAATTTTAGAAGGGATACATAGTTGAAAAAATTCTCGGGAAAAGTTGAGGTTTTATACATTACTAAAAAAGAGAGGATACATAGAAGGATACATTAAGAAAATTTTATAAACAAAAAAGTATGAAAAAAGTGGTATTATAAAGTAATGGATGAAATTTTAAAAGTTATAAACATTAAAAAGAAAATAGGAGGAAATATAAACATGAAAGAAGAGAAGGCATACCTAGTAAAAAATAATTGTTATACACAAGGAAGGAAGCGTAGTAAGACGCTTGGAGTTTTAGTTCATGATACTGCAACACCTGGAGCAACAATTGATGCATTTATTAAGAGCTGGAATACACCCAAACCAAATGGCATAAGCGTATGTGTTCATGCATTTGTTGATGATAAGCGTGTAGTGAATACACTTCCTTATGACATGAGATGCTGGGGTTGTGGTAGTGGACCTAATGGATCAGGTAATGATACATATATTCAAATAGAGATGATTGATCCTGCTGAGGTTTATTTTGTGAATGGTTGGCAATATAGAAGCAGAGACATTGAGAAGACTAAAGTTACAATAAAAAAGACGGTTGAAAATTTATGTAAGTGGATAGTTGCTAGGTTGAAAGAGTTAAATATACATGAAGTAAATAAAGAGACAGTAACATCACACTATGAGGCACATAGTAAAGGAATAGCTTCTGGTCATCAGGATCCTCAAGGATTTTTAGGATTAGCAGGATTAACAATGGATGACATAAGGACTAGATGTAGAGAGCTTATGAACAAAGAAGTAGATGCTAGTGGAGATGCTGTAAATAGTATAGATGAACTTTATAAAATACATGTGAATGAAAACGTTGTACATATTTACAAAGATGAAAAAATGAGTGTAATAATAGGAGAGATAAGTGAAAAAGGTATATACACTATAATAAAAGAAAGTAAAGATGGTAAGCTTGGACTTTTAAAGAGTAAGATTGGATGGATAAAGTTAGAAGATGTAGAAAAGAAGAATGATGTTTATTTAGTAAAAGTTACAGCTATTTTAAACATTAGAAGTGGACCTGGTACGGAATATGAAAAAGTAGGTATAATAAGAGACTTTGGAACTTATACAATAGTTGAAACAATAGGAAACTGGGGTAAGCTTAAGAGTGGAGCGGGTTGGATCTATTTAGGGTATACTCAGAGGGTTTAATAGTTAGCATATAATAGATATAATTAAAATAAAGAGGGGCTTAATTTTAAGCCTCTTTTTTAATTTTTAAAATAAAAATAATTAAATTTTTTAAGTTAATTTTTAAAATTGTATTAAAAATTAAAACAATTTAAAGAGTTGTATAGTAAATAGATGAAAATAAAAATTTTAATTTTTTTTAATTTAGGTATTGACAGAGGGGGGGGTATAGTGTATAATATAGATAAATAAAAGAAAAGAGGTTCGGGTTGACCTCTTAAGATTTAAGGCGTAACCTATAGCGCCTAGAGTTTATAGGTATAGTTATTGAGGATACTCAATACGCTTGCTGCTCTGCGTGAGAGAGTAGTTTGATTTATCTTCAGGAGAAGATACTGAGCCTATATCTTTATGGTATAAGCTCAAAATAAGAAAGGAGAGATCATTATGAGAGATACTTATGAGGTAGCAGCAGAGAGGGGCATAGGAGCAATGGAAGCACTCCTAGAAATCATAGAAGAGGAGGATAGAATTAAGAAGGCTAAACAAAATCCTGACTCGCTAAAGTGGTATAGGTATCATATAAAAAATGGTACATATACACATGGTAAGAAGAGGGGAGGTGATCAATAATGGCCTTCGCTCATAACATTATAAATCATAGACATGTAGTGAAACACATGGAGGATGATTTATGTGAATTAAAAAATCTTTTAGAGCATTATTTAGAAATTGATGCTTTAGAAGATTTAGATGAGGCTAAGAAGCTTTTAAACTTAGCTTATGGTTCAATAAGTTCTTATTATAAGAGTTGGAGCTCTTACTTAAGAACTTACAATCTTTCCTATGAAAAAGATTTCGAAGAAACAATTAGGAAGTCTAATGAAGCACTATCAAAAAATATTGAAGATAGTATTAGGAAAGATGAAGAATTGAGAAAATTAAAAGATCAATTGAAAGAGATTCAAAATAAAGTTGATACTCTTTTAATTGAGAACGGAAGGCTGAAGGAACAAATCAGAGGTGTAAATGTTATAGATTACATCTCTGAGAAGGCTGAGCATTTAGCACGTTCTGAGGCTTTTATGATACGTCAGACACGTCAGCACCCTAAAGGTGATAAGCATGTGAAGTATCGTCAGGATGTTAAGATTGACGATTTAGTAGCAGATTATCAATCAGAGGGATACAAGCTGACTTATAAGATTATTCAGAAGTATGGAATGACTTATCAGGGTTTAAAGGTAAGGCTTGTGGAGGCTGGAGTCTGGCGTGGATTTAATAAGAAGGGAGGTGAAGGATAAGATGGATGATTTTGAGAAACTTTGTAATATATACATTAGAGGAGAGTATGTTTTCTTAAAAATAAGAAAAAATATGAGATCATCAGAGTAGCCAAGGTGGATGAATATATATATACCTAAACAACTATTAGAAGATGCACATATAGAAAAGAAAGATAACAGGCTATTTATTAGATCAAAATTTTTATAGGAGGTAAGATATGAGCCACGAAGAGATGCAAGATATAATTAATGATGCAGCATATAAGGATATAGATGATCCTAAAACTGGAGCATCTAGATTAGAAGAGGAGGAAATAAGATATGAAGAGCATTAAATATGATGAGAGAAGATTGGAAGCTTTAAGTGTTATATTTAAGACATTAGGGAGTCTTATAACATTTGAAGCTAATGGTAACATTGAGACACATTTTAAAGAACTTAAGGTTGCAAATGATCCTGATGATGAAACTAATAAAATATTAGTTGATTCTCGAGGTCTTTATGTGATTAGAGTGGATGGATCTTGTAGAAGGTTCATACATAAGAAGGATCACATGGATGAGGTTATAAGGCCTTCAGAGTTTAAAGAAGGACATTCTTACATATGTAAGAGCCTGATTTGTGGTAGTAATTATAGAAGTACTTATTACCACAAGCTTGTAGCTCGTTGTTATATGTGGGATGATGAGTTGAAGTTATTGAATCAAGGTCATAAATTTAAGGAGATTTATGTAAATCATAAAGATCTTAATAAGAACAACAATAAACCTGATAATTTGGAGTATTGCCTAAAATATCAGAATGATAAGCATTCGAGATTGATTAAGGCAATTATAAAAAATGGAGGCTTCAATAATCAGTTTAAGAATGTAATATACGTTAATAATCAGGTTGCAAGCACTTTGATTCAAGGGATCAGTATTTCTTGGATTGAAGAATTTGAGAGAGAGAAGTATTCACTCAATGATCCTAAAACTCATCAGATTAATGCTCTTATAGAATGGTTAATAGCAAAGGGTTATTGGTGGGATACATCCAAGCCTTGGCCTACTACAAAGTCAGAGGCTATGTGTTATAATAAGTATTATAAGAATCATCCTTATAAATTGGATGAATTTATATAATCTCTAAAATAAAGAGGAGCCTTAGGGCTCTTTTTTATTTTGTAAATAATAAAAATAAGTAAGAAAAACAGGTGCTAGTTAAGTGTCAATCCTGCGAGTTGTGGGGCTTTATAAGTGCATTAATTAAATATAGTGGCTTCGCCGCTTCATCGCCTTAATATTTTTAAAAGTTTTAAGCCTTATTTTTATCATTAAAATGTTTAATATAAAAAATAGGAAGGATGTGTTTATATGTGTATGGGCACTAAAAAATGCTTTGATGCTTCTGTTAATGAAGCTCTTTATTGTGCAAGGGTTAGTTGTAATTTAAGTCAAGAAGCATTAGCTAAAATGGCTTTTATGTCTAGGACTTATTATGTGACTCTTGAGAATGGAAAGTGTGATGCATCAATAAATACTTGGAGGCGTATAGCGAAGGCATTAGGTGTTAGAGATTTTAGAAAGTTACTTCCTAAATAATATAAATAAGCATATCAAATTTTTTTTAGAATCTTCATGTCAGATATTTTCGACGTGGAGGTCCTTTCTTTTTGTTTTGTTTTGTGTAATAATAAAAGAAAGGAGAGTGAAGTTTATGGAGATAGTGAAGGTTAAATTAAATGAATTAACAGAAGCTAGTTATAATCCTAGAGTTACATTAACACCAGAGATGGATGAATATAAAAAATTAAAAAGAAGCATTGAAGAATTTGGTTATGTTGAACCTCTGGTAGTAAATAAAAGAAACAATGTAGTAATTGGTGGACATCAAAGATTGAGTGTTCTGCATGATTTAGGATATGATGTGGCTGAGTGTGTTTATGTAGATCTCAATGAAAATGATGAGAAGGCTTTAAATTTAGCACTTAATAAAATTAACGGTGAATGGGATAACGTTAAATTAAATGAGATACTCAATCAATTAAAAGTTGAAGATTATGATATAACATTAACTGGATTTGATGATCTATCAGAATTAGAAACAGATCTTCCTGATAATTTAGATGATTACTTTAGAGAATTAGATGAACAGGAAGAAAAAAAAAGAAATAAAATTTATATACAAATAGGAAAAAAAATAAAAATAGAAATAAATGAAAGTGAACTTGATAAAATAGATGAAACATATAGAAAGATAGGAGATGTTAAATTTAAAGAATTGTTAGGATGTGATATACAATGAGATACTATATAGCAGGTATTGAATCTAGTATATGCACTGGATATATAAAAGGATTGCCTAATGATTGTTATATATTACTTTCTTTCTATTATGTAACAGATAATTATAAATATGATAATGATTCAGGTAATATTTAAGACACTCTATGAATTATGCTGTTATCCTATAAGTAGTAGAGTCATAAAATATATAAAAAGGAGTTGAGCATATGGCAACCAAGAGAGAGACAATGAGACACCTTGAGGCATTTGAATATTATTTTTCTCTTGGTGATGATCGTACTTATAAATTAGTAGCTGAAAAGTTTAATGTGACACCTGCATCGGTTCAGAGATGGGCTACTGATTTTAAGTGGCTTATGAGAGTCACTGAGAGGGAGCATCATATAGCCTTAAAAATAGCACGTGATAATGATAAGCAGATATACGAAGATAAGAAGGCATATAGAAAGATAATAAAGGCAACACTTAACAAATACACGGAAAAGTTGCGTGCTGGAAAATCTGATGATCCATCTATAAAAGATGTAATAGCACTAATGGAGATGGACTTGAAGTTGATGGATAGACTGGATAACGGTTTATATGATACAATAAATAAAAAGACTGTTAACGTGTCAGATGATACTGAATCAACATTGAGTAAAGTATTAGCTGACTTAGATAAGTTAGAAGATGTAGAAAGTGAAGAGGATGATGAGGATGTAGATATAGACCTAGGTGGTGAGGAGGATGCATAGTAGACGTCAGCTATATACAATAAAGACATTCGGTAAGCAGGAAATGGGATCGAATCTTGTCTTACATAGTGGACCTTTTGGATGTGGTAAGACATACAGTCTGGTTGAAGCTTTTGGTTTATATTGTTTAAACCTTAAGAAGCAAGGCATACAAGGGTTAACTTTTGTATTGTTAGGGCGTACACAACAGGCAGTTAAAAAGAATATGTGCAACGTATTGACTAAGTTGTTCGGAAATGATTTTAGATATGATACATCTAAGAAAGACGGAATCATGAAAGATGCAGTTCTATTTGGTCAATACATTTATATAATAGGACTAAACGATACGAGTTCAGAGAGTAAGTTTAGAGGTATTAGTGACATCATGGGGATATTACATGATGAAGCTGTATTGTGTACACGTGAACAATTTGAGTTTATTTTAGGACGTTTAAGAGGTGAAAGACTTGAACACATACCTGATGAATATTTGCAGCATTGGTATATAGGGAGCACTAATCCTGACTCACCTAATCATTTTCTTTTAGAGTATGTAGCGAGTGGAGTGCTTAAGATGATTAAGTGGTCTATGAAGGATGCTTTATGGGATGGTGCTAAAGAATACTATAAAAGACTTAAGCTATTATATAAGAACAATCCTTCCTTCTTAGCTCGTTATTTACTAGGTAAGTGGACGTCAGCAGATCGAATGGTATACTGTATGTTTCAACCTAAGATACATATTTTAAAAAATTCTGAGGTTGAATTAAATTATAAAGAAATGAAAAGAAATTTTATAGCATTGGATTATGGAGGAGATCATCCTACTGCTATTTTATTGATTTCATTGAATCATCAGGGTTTGTATATAGTTACACGAGAGTTAAAATTGAGGAACACTGCACCTTCAAGCATTGTGGAAAAGGTTTGCGAATTGTTTAGATTTGTTGAATCATGTGGTTCATATGTTAGTAGTTTATATGTTGACCCTTCTAGCAAATCAATAAAAGATGAACTTGATAAAAAAGGAATTAAACATATTAATGCACTTAATAAACATATAGATGGTATAGGATACATTCAAACATGTTTTAGTTTGAATAAGCTATTTATACTAGATACATGTGTAAATTTAATTAACGAGATATATAGTTATAGGTACAAAGACACTAATAACGGGAAAGATGAGGTTATAAAAGTCAACGATGACTTTGTTGATGCTTTGCGTTACGGTGTTTATAGTGATAGTATAATAGGAGGTTGATACAATGCAACGGAACGAGTTGTATAATAATTTGAATTATATACCTGAGACAAATTGGAGCATAGTATCAACTGACTCTGACATTTGGACTGGTGATTTGCCTTATAAAGAAGGGATGAAGTTTCCTACTGATGATATTATAAAAAGGGCTGAGATCTCTAATACGAATTTATTGATTTATGAAAATAAAGTGGAGGAAATATACAATGAGATAATATCTATATTTCCAGAGATAGATCCTATGTATGGATGGCAGATACGCGAGATAATAACGGCTTTGCCGTTCTTTAAAAATGCGACTAATAGCTGGGTAGGTTTAATAGCTTCAGACCTTCCACTATTTAGCGTAGATGATGATGATGATGATCTTGATATTAAGATGAGTAACATTGTTGAAAATAGTAATATACTTAACATATTTCAGGAGGAAGTTAAAAGTAGATTTTTAGACGTTATAAGTGCCTATAGGGTTGATGTAGATTTAAACGGTAAGCCTAACATAATTAAAATAGATACAAAGAATTTGATAGTGTTCGTAAATAAAGAACATATAAACTGTATTGAAGTTGTTGTTGTTTTTAGTATTTATACTGAACAGGATAATGAATATATAGACTTTGTTAGTTATTATTATGACGGAAGGATTATTAAAGATACTTTTGAATATAGTAATGAATCAATAGGTGCTCATATAAGTAGAGAGGAAGATAGGGCGTTTGGTGGTTTATTTAATGAATCGCCTGTTGTAGTGTTTAAGCATAATGTAAACGGAAACAATATTTATGGAACAGATCAATATAGATATTGGATACCTTCTATGTTATCTGGTATGCGTGAACTTCAAAATGTTCTAAGATTAGGTGAACGTACACGTGAGATGATAAGAAAAGTTCCTGAGTCTGCTATTAAGAAGTCATCAGCTGATGGATCATCTGTATTTTTAAATAGAGGCATCTTACCTTATAGTGATACGGGTGATGTTGATGGTAATAAAATACCTGTTGAATATGTAGTGCCTGAAATAAGAATGGAGGAAGCTATAAAGGCTTTAAATATAGCAATCAATCAGATAGGTATGGATACACAATTAGGGGCTGCATTTTATAACTTAAGCAATTTAGGTTCTAAATTAAGCTCTGAAAGTATTAAGGCTGCATTGTTTCCTTGTAGACTTGAGGCTAAACGTATAACGTCAGATATGAAGGATAGTTTAAAGGAGTTAGTCATTAAGCTTTGCTATTTGAACAATATAAGCCTAAAGAATAGTAAGATGAGCATAACATTTTATGATGGATTTCCTAAAGATGAATATAGAGACATTGAGGCTATTCAAAAGAGGCTTGAGTCATCTAAACCAAGCATAACACTTGAAGATGCTATAATGAAGTTTGATAGAGTACCTTTAAGAATTGCTAAGATCAAAGCTGAAGAAATAAGAGGGCATAGTTTAGAAAATGTTGATGATGTATTGTTTACGGATGATGTTGTTAGTGATGATATTAATTCAAATAATACAATAAATATTGATATGGAAACATTAGGACCATCAGCTGGAGATAATAAAATAAAAAATGAACCTTATATAAGAAAAGATGATGCAATCTGGGAGACTCAGATGTATCCTAAGCCTAGAGATATACCTCAAGGATATAGAGGGGAGGTTAGAAAGTTTTGGGTATTACGAAAATTACGTACAAAAATAAAATAAATAAAGACTTAAGAATTGAAGACAATAATTTAGAAGAAGACATGAAGCTCATAAATAATTTAAGTCTTGGAGATTTAAATTCTGATGATGTTTTTACATTTAAAATTGAGCTATGTAATAATGAGGTAGATCGTGTAGGGGATAAAATGACGAGCAATTTTTTGAATCAGTTAGCAGATAGGGTGGTAGGTTTAACTGGTTTAAAAGATCACGATTGGAGTTCAGATAATCAAATAAGTCGAATATATGATGCTCATGTAGTTACTGATGATACTATAAAAAATAGGAGTGGAGATGTAAGAGAATACATAGAGGCTAAAGTATATACACTTAAAAAATATCAAGACTACATAGATAAAATAAACTCAGGACTATTGAAGGAGTGTAGTATATCATTTGAGTCTGAGGGTGATATTTGTAGTATTTGCGGATGTCCTACCTCTAAAGTGGAGGATGTTGCTGTGTGTGAAAATAAGCATATAGCGGGTGAAGTGTATGATGGAAAGTTATGCTATAACATCATAGATAATTTAAAAGACGTCATGGAATTTAGCTTGGTAGCTGTACCTTGTCAAAGAAGTGCAGGTATAAAAAATAAAGATCTTAAGATAGGAGGAAAGATAACAATGAAAAAAGTAGAGTTACTTTTGAGACAGTTTATGAGTTCTAAGTCTTATGATAAGGCATCTGAAGAAGATAAGATTAAGATTGAGGAGTCATTAAACACGAAGGCAGATGATGATCTTACAGATGAAGACATTAAAAATCTCATTGAAGAGAATGTTAAGCTTAAAGAAAAAGTAAAAGGACTTGAAACTAAACTTAAAGAAGCAGTAGATGGTAGAACTAGAGATAAGATAGAGACAATAATAGCAGATAAAATTGATAAGATGCATCCTTTGAATGATAAGGTTAAAGAGTGCTTTATGAAGGAGCTTCCTTGGGATGATTTAAGACTTGAGGAGGATGGACAGATACCCGGTCTTGAGGATGTGTTTGATAAAATGTGTAAGGCATACAAAGGTTTATTCGTTAATGAAGAAGATATAGAAGCAATAGGTGGACACGATGAGCCTGATGGTGATGAGGCTGCTGTTTTAACAATTAATGACAGAGAGGAGCCTGATGGTGATGAGGGTAAAATTATGGTAAGCAATGAACAGAAGAGAAAGAGTTTGAGTTTTGGTGTTAATACTTCTAAAAATAAGTCTAAGGCATCAAGTAATACTAAGCCTGGAATTTATTTTAAATAAGCATAAAAGAATAGGAGGAAGAATGAATGTTTAGTGTTTATGATGGAATTTATGCATATGCGAAGAAAGCTAACTCTGCACTTTACATATCTAGCAAGACTGCAATTTTTAACAATCCTGACAATCAGATTTTTACACCTAAAGCGAAGAATGTACTTGTTAGACAGTATAGCGCTGGCGCTGGTGGAAATTATGATAGACGTAAGGGTTGGATGACTACTTATGGTGTAGGTGAAGGTGTTAGTTGGAAGGCTTATAGAGCAGATAATGATAGGGCTAAGATTTTGAGAGTTGATGCACCTGATGAACTTCAATCTTACGCTAATGGTATGACTCCTAGCATTGAGTTATTAAATAGTGATTATTTTAATAATTGGTTGCCTAGGGAGATGGATGCATACAATCTTTCAAAATGGTTTGGACAGATACCTGAAGAGAATAAGATTGTGGCTGGTTCTGAGGTTGCTGGTGCTACTGTTGATATTACACCTGAAAATATACTATACACCATCAATCAATTTGATAGATTAGTATTTAATAGTGGCTATGATAGAGATTGTGTGTTGTTTATGAATTCTCAATGCTATGCTTCTTTTATTAGTGCTATTCAGAATAAGATGGGACTTGCTAACAATGCACTAATGGAAAGAAGCGCTGAAATTGTTATAGATACGGGAATGGGTGACTTAATTAAAGGAAGAGATACATCTATTAAAGTTCACATTAACTTTGAAGTTTACGGAAGATTTTTAATTGTTAGGGTACCTGATGATAGAATGGTTTCTAACATTATTATGTTGAGTGGTAATCCTGACGATGCTGGACAGGAGCAGGGCGGATTTATTGTAGACTCTACGAATCCTGACTTTAGAGAAGTTTATATGATGGCTATACCTATTGAGGCAGCTTTCACTAATGTAAGATACTTAATTGAGAATTTCTTATATCCTTCATATTTACAGACTGGACCTTATACTAATATAGATCTTGAAGCAATGAATAGAAGAATGTTCCATAACGTAGAAGTTGCAAATGCTGGCATTAATCAGAAATTCAATGCATTTGAATATGATACAAGATGCATCTATGGTGGCTCTTTATTTGATAATAGAAAGAGAAACTGTTTTGCATTATGTGGAGCAAAAGGTGGAAACACTGCTGTGACTGGAATCACATTAACTGCTGAGGGTGGTACTGCTGAAGTTGATGTAGATGGAGAGTTACAATTAAAGGTAGCAGTAGAACCTGCAGAAGCTACTAATAAGACTGTAGCCTATGGAGTAACTCCTGGAACTGGTGATGCTACTGTTGATGAAAGTGGTATGTTGAGAGGTGTTAAAGAAGGTACTGTTACTGCATATGCTAATGCTACGGATGGTTCTGGTGTTAGAGGTGATTTAGATGTAATCGTAAAAAAAAATGATTAAAACAATATATACATCAATAGGTGGTAGGAATCTATTATACCCATCAACAACCTCAGATTTAAGTTTTGAGGCTGTTGATGGATCAAAAGTAAATTTTGCAGAACAAAAAGATGAATTGAATAATACAATATATTATTCAATAACTACATCCGGATTATCTGTAGGATCAGAAATAAAAGTATATGAATCTAATAAATTAATAGAGACAATTAAATATGAGGAATATACAGATGGAACTGGTGGAGGATTACCTTATACATTATATGCTTTAAATTATAATAAGAAGGCAGATAATGATGATAAGTTACTTATAACAAATAATGAATCTAATATAGATAGTGTAGAAGATCTTATAAATTTATTAAATACAAGTGTAAATATAACAACATACTTACAGACAGATTTTACTGCATCAGATAAAATTTTTGAATCACCTATTGAAAAGATAGATGATAATAACTATGTAATAAGCACGAATAACAAGTTCTGTTCATATGCTATACTATTCATACAATTAGAAGATAATAGCATACTAGGATTAAAACCAGCATTACACTATAGAGACATATATGAGGCATACCTATATGAAAATGATGCTCAAAATAATTATTATATGCCTTTAATGTTAGACTTTGCAGGTGATGACATAGAGAATCTAAGAGTTTATAAGGATGATGTTGAGGTTAGTACTGAATCAAACATTTATACATTCAAAGACTCCTATGGTTCAATTAGTCAGCATACACAATTTAAGCTATCATTAGATCTAAATAGTCAAGCAATAAGTGATGTATACTTAAGCTATGTTTGTGATTCACATGTAAAAAATAGTGAAGGAGTAGCATATGAATATTTACCTTATTATAAGACTGTATACGTAAAAAGACACTTTACTATGCCATGGAATTCTTACTTATTACGATATTCAATAAATAAGTCAGTATTTACTCAAGATGATAAGCTTGTAATATTAATAGGTGAATTAGATTATTCTACAATAGAAATAGGAGAGGTTAGTGCATCAACATATGCAGATGGTGATTTTAGTAATCAGGTAGAATTTTCAAGTGCTAGCCTTGAGGTTGTAAATATAGCAGGAATTGAAGGAATGGGTGTGCTTGTTCCTTTAGATGAGGTTAAAGATTACATAGAAATTAGATACATAGTCATAACTAGTTTCATGGGACAAAATGTAGAGACACCTAATTTATATATAGCTCAGATAACAGATTAATTAAGTTTTAAAAAAGGATGAGGATGTTTATTTAAAAATTCTCGGGAAAAGTTGAGTTTTGATACATTAAGAATTTCCAATAGATACGTAGACGTATACATTGCTGATTTTTTATTAACAAATTTTTAGTGATTTTTGGTTTTGTAAAAGTAATAGAGGGAAAGGTTGAAATTTTAAACTTTTTAAAAAATTATAAGCATTACTAAAATTTCAACCTTACATCCTCTAAATTTAAGTAAGTTTTAAAAGATACATAGTTGAGGAGCATTAGTACTGAAATATAAAGATTTTTAACAATCTTAAACAGTACTAAATCCTACAAATCATTAATTAAAAAGGAGAGTACATTATGAAGAATTATGTTAAGTTTAGAAGTTTTGGTTGTACTAGATTGATAGATATTTATGATGAAGAATCTCAAAAAGAAGCAATGGAAGATGGATATAATCTAGTATTAAAAAAAGATGGAACACCTGATATCATAACATCTGACGAATTAATAAGTGGAAAGAGTAAATCTGAGATGAGTGATATTTTAAATGTTATAAAGGAGCGTAGTTTAAGAATTGGAGTGTGATATGAATGTTAACGGTAGGAGTTGATAGCTATGTGACACTTGATGAAGCAAATAATATAGCGAAGAATAACTTTATGAGTTCAGATCCTGCATTTAGTAAATGGTCTGAACTATCTGACAATGATAAAGAGGTACTATTAAGAACATCATGTAGAGATATAGACACACTTAAATTTGACGGTAGACGTGCTAATATTGGACAGAAGCTAGAGTTTCCACGAGTTGATTCTGCATATGTTGGATATGGTACTATATTATATATAGGGCAATACTTTGATAATGGACTATATTCTCCTCATAGTGTAGATGGAGGATTAAGTGATGTAAAGTTAGCTCAGGTGATAAATAGTGTTTATGGTTCTTTATATAGTGACATGTTAACAGAACAGATAGGAGTGAAAATTCAAGGTTTAACAAGTAAGAAGGCAGGACCAATCGCTGAGTCATATAATACAAACAATTCAACAAATAGTGAAGCTATGAAAGGTATATATACGAAGAAGGTTTATAGTATTCTTAACATGTGGTTAAGTAGTACATACCTTGCATTATAAGAAGGGGTGATTTGGTTTGGATGTGAATACTCTAATAATGATAGTAGAAACTATAGGAGTTCCTACTTTGATGTGCTGGATACTTCATAAATCTAATGAGAAGCTTAATGATAGGTTTATGAATTACATTGATAAGATGACAGATATTGTGAATAATAACACAATAGCACTGAATAAATTAAGTGAAAGAATCAGTATTTTAGAGTATACAGCGCGTAATGGAAAGGATGTTGAAAATGTCAGAAGTATTAACTTGGGTAAATAATTACGGACTTTTAATAGTTGTGTTGTTTATTGGTTTGGTTTTGTTTGTTGTTTTATATAAAAAGAATAGATCAGACATATTGAAGCATATAGTTTTAAGTTTAGTAGTAGAAGCTGAGAAAGTTTTAGGATCTAAGACGGGGGATCTTAAATATTCATATGTAATAGATAAGCTATACGATAAGTTGCCTATGTTTATGAGGGTGTTATTTTCTAAAAATGAGATAAACACCATAATAGAAAATAGTGTTCAAAAATTAAAAGAGGTACTATCAGATGATTCAATAAATCTTTTTGGTTGTGATGAAGAGCTCTATTTAAGTTCTTCTAGCAATAAATAATTGCTCTCCTTAGCAATGTATGTGGACTATAATATTATAGTTCACATATATAAGCATCTATAATTAGAATGTTGTACTTTTAGAATTAATTGTATTATGTTTTAAGAATATATAGGTGCTTATATATGTGAAGTATAGACTGGAGGTATTATATATGAACATGAAAAAATACATGACATTCAAGGTAGAATGGCAAAAGTACATTGGAATGGATGAGGAAACAATGACTTCAATATATAGTAATCCTGAAATTGTAGATGTGTTCATATATGGAAAAAATATATACATTCAGGAAAGTGATAAGCAAGCTGTAGTATCTGCCAAAGTATACTTAACGCTTGCAGATGTTAAAGTTAAGGATATTTTAGATAAGCAAGTTGTAAAAAGTGTAAGCTCCTATCCTGAAAGTTGGGATTCTAGGGTTCAATTGTTTGAATGTTTAACTTGGAACACATAGCGGTCTTCGACCGCTCATCGCTTGGAGGTATTGTTTATGGATAAAATAGATAATGAATCCTATATAAAATCTATAATAGGCGATGAATTATGGAATATATACGTCTTATATAATAAAGGGTTAGAATTTAAAAATAATGATGAGGATTTTTTATCATACTTTGACGTTTGGTTAGATAACATAAAATTTGATATAGCATATAGTATTTATAAAAGGGCTCTTTATTATGTGCCTGTTGATACTGGAAGATTGAGGAATAGTGCATATATAAAAAAATATGAAGACGGTTTTGTTGTTGGTTTTGATACACCTTATGCGATATATGTACATGAGATAGGAAAGAATGAACATAAATATCCTACACGTTATAAATTTCTTGAGGATGCTGCTTTTGAGGTTGGTAATGAATCAACGAAAGATTTAGGACTATACATTAATTTAAATATGAGCTATGATCCATTGTGTGTGTTTATAGGTGTTAGTAATATACGAGATAGTGATATAGTTAGTATATATAAAAAAAGTAATGATATTAATAATATTATAAAACAAGCACTTAAAGATTTTAATATAACGAGTTCAATTCATACGGATAACATAAGTTTTGACATAGATACACAATTAAGAGGATATAGTTACTGGAATGTGAAGAGGGATAGATCAAATAATACACTGATGAACGTATTATTAAAAGGTGTTAATGAAGTGATTTAATAGGTGATCTTTTTTATTCATAAGGTGTAGAATTTAACAATCATAATAAGCATCAGATAGTTCAACCTATAAGATGATATAGTATGTATATGGTACATAAAATTTTGAAATTCTAGCTACAATTCGAGCTCTTTTATGTTTTATTAAAAGTACCGTAACAGATACTATGCTTAGAGGTGATGATGTATAAATGATGAGTTGTACATACTTGCTATGTGATGATGTATAAATGATGAGTTGTACATACTTGCTATGTGATGATGTATAAGATGAGAGGAGTTGATATTATAGAACTTTATGTATTATTTAAGGCTCTTAAGTTATTAGTTGAAGATATAAACTATAGAACTACCTTTAATGATATTGATATGTTAATGCCTAAAAGTTTAGGTGTTTACATAAAAAGTGGAGAGGTTACTGACTATAGAGATGTGACATCATCTGAATATATAAATAGATGTGCACGAGTTCAGATGGTTGTACAATCAGACAAAGACTTAAAATCATTAATATCAAGCTTTAATGTTTTAAGTAAAATTAGGGATCAATTTTTAAAATTAAACAATGAATCCCTATTATTAGATGAATCATATAAATTTTATATGTTAGAGAATGAAGTTTATATGTTAGACGATGAGGATGATAACATATCACCTCAATCTTTAGATGTGATCATAATTAAGACAGACTTGCTCGGTGATATCAATAGTATAGGTAAGAATGAGCAGGGAATGTCTATCTATGATATAAATTTTAAGATGTGGTATACAATAACACCACATCAATAAACAATAGGAAGGAGAAAGTAAACATGGCAGCTAGAAATTATTTTGCATTGAGTAACTTTGGAACTCATTATTTCCTTGAAGACTTTGTAGATAGTGATACTGTGCCTGCAAGTGTTCAGGTAGGAACAAATGAATTTGAAGGAATCATAAGTTGTAGTTCTTTCAATTTACAGAAGAACACTCAGAAATATAATACACTAGATGGAAATGGTTGGGAAAGTGTAGTTGCACTTGGAAACCAGATGGAGGATTTAGAATTTGAAGCAATAAGATTAGGTACGGGTAATGTATACGATGGAACACCTGGTACCTCAACATTCACACTGATTGAAGAATGGTTCATGGGTGCAACTGCTGGTGCTGGTAATGCATCACCTAAGACATTGATTGAGATAATTCCTAGGGGTGCTGGTGCTGAAATGGTTTATGAGGCAACTGCATTTAATGTAATACCTAAAGCATTTAATGCTGGTGCTAAAAATACGGATGATGGTCAATTGTTTAACTTTACATTATCACCTTTTGGACCTCCTCATCCTTGTACGGTAGAGTTCACACCTAAGACAGATAATACACCTGCAACATTTAAACTGACAAAGATATCATAAGCGTAAACATAAGAATAAAAAAGTTATTGATAGAATAATTGATTTATGTTATAAAATAAGAAAGAGGGAGAAAGTATAAAATAAATAATAAGCATTAAACTATGTTTAAAATGTTTTTATTTTCTTCCTCTTAAATCATTTAAATTAAAAGGAGAGTACATTATGAATAACGCTATGAACAATGAATTAGAAAATTTAGAAAATAAGAATGAAAATGAGGGCATGGATTTATACAATGAAGCAATGGAAAAGTTAAAGAGTTTAAATCTAGCTTGGACATATAAAAGTATAAACATGATAGTAAGGAATGAGAATCTTAGTTTCAATCAATTAAGAAGTTGTGTTTATATGAATAAAAATAAAGAAGGGTACTATGATTTATATAAATCAGTATATCTTCTTATAAAAAGTGGATTGATTGGTTCAAATCAACTAAGCATAACAGATAAAACTATAGACACTAAAGTAGAGGAGATCATAGAAGATTGGCGTTCAGAGATAGGGTTTATAGGTATACTTCACATATTAATGATTAAGCAGATGGAAGATAAGCATTTTTTTATAAACAAACCCTCAATGAAAGTTCTAGAATACATGAGCTCAGAGAATTTGAGCAAAGAATTAGTAGACAAGGCACTCTTGATGGAGTTGCAAGAGAAAATTCAACAAGCTCAAGCATTGCAGAACTAATAGAGGAAGATAGGGTAGAATGTGAGAAGGCATATGATGATGCTATTAAACAAGCTTTTAAAATAGGTATAAGCTATGATAAGTTCTTAGAATTAGACATAAGAACATTAAATTTATGTATTGAGGGAAGTGTTTATAAGAGGGAGCAGGAACTAAACGATAGAAAAGATATTGGACACATAATAGCTGGAAAGATAGCTCAGGCGGTTTGGGGGTCTAAAGATTTTAAGAAACCTATAGATGAGATAATATTACATGAAGAGACACTGGAAGACATAAGTCGAAGGAAGGTGTTAAATACGCTAAAGAATAAGGGGCTTATGTGATGAGCATAGGCCCTTTATTTTTAACATTAAGACAATTAAAAATAGGCTCCTATAATATACGTCATAGTTCAATAGCTTAGTGTGTTAAAGCGTAGGGGTAGATAGTTTAAATGTAAAGCATACAATAAACCTATAGGAGGTGTGTTTAGTGGCATATAATAATAACATGACGAATGAAATAGAGCAAGCAATAAATAAAGTGAATCAATTAGATAAAAGTATAAACAATGTAAACAATACAATAGATAAATACAATGATAAGACAGAGCAAGCATCAAATAATACTAGCTCCTATAGTGAAGACTTAGAAGCATTAAATAGAGAATTGATAGAGTTAAGCTTAAGACAGAAGCAGAAACAGATGAAATATACATATGAAGATTTAAGTAAGTCAAAAGAAAAAGTTGAAAGTTATAAATGGATAGATGAGCATAGACAGAGTATAAG
>ERZ777305.1609-NODE-1609-length-24962-cov-6.867628_pt1 | contig 24962 bp, 15 predicted proteins | sample MGYA00374965_ERZ777305 | MGnify/ENA primary metagenome ERZ777305 (study PRJEB29328, sample SAMD00013331) | mouse gut metagenome | study: EMG produced TPA metagenomics assembly of the Metagenome analysis of fecal microbiota from mouse which was promoted... | reverse complement strand
AAAGTTTTTCTGGTTCTCTTTGTTCACAAAGAGAACAGTACCCTCCCGGGCAAAGGCAGACAATCGAAAAGGTGGTTATAAAATCATTTTTTCGGGTGTGAGGACGAGGATGTCCTCCGCCCCGATGGTTTTGAGCCGTTCGATTTTTTCCCAGAGGATCCGCTCGTCCACCACCGCATGCAGCGAGCTCCATCCCTGTTCCGCCAGCGGCAGGATCGTCGGGCTTTTGATGCCCGGCAGGATCGCCGTCGCCTCCGCGAGCCGATCCGTAGGGATATTCATCAGGATGTATTTTTTGCCCCGCGTGCGTTCCACCGCCTCGATGCGGAACAGCAGCTGGTTCAGCAGCGCTCGTTTCGCCGGTTCCAGCTCCCGCGTGGCGATCAGCACCGCCTCCGAGTGCATTGCCGTTTCGACCTCCTTCAGCCCGTTCGAGACCAGCGTTCCGCCGCTGCTGACGATGTCGAAGATCGCATCCGCCATCCCCACCGCCGGAGCGATCTCGACCGACCCCGCGATCTCCTCGATTTCGGCCCGTATCCCCTGTTCGGTCAGGAAGCGCCGCAGGATGACCGGATACGAAGTCGCGATCCGTTTGCCGTTGAAATACTCCGGGCCGGAGTACGCCTCGCCCTTCGGAATCGCCAGCGAGAGGCGGCAGCGTCCGAAGCCCAACCGGTGGGCGATGTCGGCTCCGCACCCTCGTTCCTCGTACTCGTTGAGGCCCACGATGCCGATGTCGGCCACCCCGCGTTCGACCGCGTGCGGGATGTCGTCGTCGCGCAGGTAGAGTACTTCGAGGGGAAACGTCTCCGCGCGGGCGAGCAGCCGGCGTTTGCCTCGTTCGATGTCGATGCCGACCTCGGCGAGCAGTTCGAGGCTCTCTTCGTTGAGCCGTCCTTTGGATTGGAGTGCGATGCGTATCATGGTGCGTGTGAAAAAAAAGAGAAGCCTGCGTTCCCCGTGGCGAGGAAGCAGGCTTCGGTTTTGCGTTCTATGAAATATGTGCAGCTACATATCGATTCCGGCAAAAAGCGACTTCCCCTCATCGGCAAAGCGATGATGGCGATGATGGCCGTGGCGGATATGTTGTGCGTTCGGAATCATTCGTCCGTTAGGATGACAGAGGCAAATGTAGGGATTCTTTCCGGATTTCCAAATTTTCGGCGGGGAAATTTCCGGGCGGAGCCTCCGGAGGGGAGCAAAAAAACGTATCTTTGGGAACTCGATTCTCAGATTCACATGGCCGTCTCCCCCAGTCCGTCGTTTCGCCTTCCCGTCGTTCAGCCTCCGTATCCCTTCCGGATCGGCCCCGGCGACCGCGGCTTGGCGCTCGGCTCCTGCTTCGCTGACCACATCGGGCGGTGGCTTGCCGACGGGAGACTTCCTCTGTGCGTCAATCCGTTCGGGGCGCTCTATAATCCCGCCAGTGTGGTGCAGGCGCTGGAGCGGCTGGCCTCCGGCGAGCCGTTTCGTGAGTCCGACCTTTTCGAACACAACGGCCTGTGGCACAGCTTTGCGCACCACAGCGACTTTTCGGGGCCCGATGCGGCCGAGGTGTCGCGCCGCATCGAAATGGCGCGCGCGGAGGGTGTCCGGGCCTTGCGGGAGGCCCGCTATCTGATGCTCACCTTCGGAACCGCCTGGGTTTATGAGCGGGAGGGGAGGCCGGTAGCCAACTGCCACAAACTGCCCGCGCGGCTCTTCACGCGGCGGCGGCTGACGGTGGACGAAATCGTCGAGCCGCTGGCCCTCCTGCTGGAGCGCTGGCCCGACAGGCAGACGATCCTGACCGTCAGCCCCGTGATCCACCGCGGCGACGGACTCGTCGAAAACCAACTGAGCAAATCGACCCTGATTCTTGCGGCCCACCGGCTGGCCGAACGGTTCGCCGGGCGGGTGCATTACTTTCCGGCCTACGAGATCGTTACCGGCGAGCTGCGCGACTATCGGTTCTATGCCGACGATATGTGCCATCCCTCGTCCGTCGCCATTGAGTATATCCGCCGTCGGTTCTCCGAGTCGCTGCTCACGGTCGAAGCGGCGGAGCTGGTCTCCGCTGTCGGTGAGCTCAGGCGGGCGATGGAGCACCGTCCGCTGCATCCCGGGGGGGAGGAGTATGCCGCTTTCCGGCAGACGATGCGCCGCCGGGCCGAGGAGGCGCAAGCGCGCTACCCGACGGCCGATTTTTCGGAAGAGCTGCAATTTTTTGCGTAAATTTGCCGTTCAAATCATTCAGAATGAAAAAGTTTCTTCTTCGCTGCCTCATACTTTCCGTCGGTGCGGGGCTGTCCGTTCCGGAGGCCTGCGGCCGTTCGGCCATCGATCGTCAGCCGCCGAAACTGGTTGTCCAGATCGTTGTCAGCCAGATGCGCTACGACTACCTGCTCCGCTTCGCCGACAATTTCGGCGAGCGGGGATTCCATACCTTGGTGCGCGAGGGCTCGCTCTGCAAACGGGCCTCGTACGACTATGCCCTGACCCGCACCGGTTCGGGGCTCGCCACGCTGACCACGGGGGCCAACCCTTCGATGCACGGCGTGGTGGGCGAGCGGTGGTTCAACTACACGACCGGCGAGGCGATCGATCTGGCGGCCGACAAGAAGGCTTTTACCGTGGGGAGCGACGAGTACGACGGTCAGTTTTCGCCCCGGGGGCTGATTGCCGGCACGGTGGGCGATCAGTTGAAAACCGTTTATCGGGATTCCAAGGTGGTGAGCATCGCGTTCGATCCGGTTTCGGCCGTCGTGGCGGGCGGACACTCGGCCGATGCGGTCTACTGGCTGAACGGCAAGAACGGCCGGTGGGTGACGAGCAACTATTACGTCTCGGCATTGCCCCAGTGGGTCGAAAAATTCAACGAAGAGGGGGCTGTCGTGGGGTACTCGGCGCAGAAGTGGGAGATTTCCCGGCCGCTGAAAGCCTATCACAACGATGTCTACACCGATATCTCGATCGATACGAGCTGGAAACTCAGTTTCGATTTCCTGACCCGCAAGAAGTACGACTACGACCGGTTGCGCTCTTCTCCGGCGGCCAACACGCTGGTACGGGACTTTGCCGTACAGTCGATCATCTACGAGGGGCTGGGGAACGACGAGGCGCCGGATCTGCTGAACATCGTCTTCGACGGTTCGCGGTATATCGGTGAAAAGTACGGGACGGGATCGATCGAGCTGGAGGACAGCTACTACCGGCTGGATGCGGATTTGGCGTCGCTGCTGGAATTCCTGGATACCCAGGTGGGGCGCGACCGGCTGCTGGTGGTGCTGACTTCGGATCACGGCGCTTCGGATCCGATCCGGGCCGACAGCCGTGTGCCGGCGGGGCTGTTCGACAACGGACAGTTCGCGGCGATTATTTCGGGCTTTCTGGTGGCTCAGCTCGGGCCGGGCGACTGGCTGCTGAAGTTCGAGAACCGGCAGATTTATCTGAACCGCGGGCTGATTTATCAGAAAGGGCACAATCTGGAGGACTTGCAGAACCGGGTGGCGAACTTCGCGATCCAGTTCAGCGGCGTCTCGCAGGCGGTGACGGCGACGGCGCTGCAGAACGGCCATTTTACGGGCGGGGTGCTGGAGCGGATGCAGAACAGCTTCTTCCCGCGCAATTCTGGGGATGTGACGATCAACCTGATGCCGGGCTGGATCGAATACACGGAGGGTCGGCTGTCGGATTCGGGGTCGCCGTACAATTACGATACGCATGTGCCGTTGTTCTGGTACGGGAGCGGGATCGGGAATGCGGATGTGGAGCGGGAGGTGAACCTGACGGACGTGGCTCCGACCTTGGCGGATATTTTGGGGATCGCTCCTCCTGCGGCATCGATGGGGGCGACGATTCCGGAGGTCTTCGTTCCGCGCGCGGCGGAGGATTAGGGTAGAGCCGGCCCATTGTCCACCGTGGCCGCAGCTTGAGGACTGCGGAGCGTAAGGCATAGCGTAGCTAACTAAAAGTTCTTTGCGTCGCTTTCTTTCAAGAAAGCGACAGTTTCAGGCGGCACAAAGTTCTCCCGTCGCTCGCCCGCGTAAAAGGGCATATTCTGCCAATTGGCGGTGAGCCAATCTGGCAAGAATTGCCGCGGGCGACGGCTTCAGGGTGTGCGGACGAAGAACGGAGCAAAGTAAACCAGTAAGCGATACGCAGTATCGCTCCGTCCCGCCGGGGTCACCCGGACGCCGCCCGCGTAGGGCAGTTCCGTCCGGTTCAAAGCCCGACGCGCGCCAACGCCTTAAAAGGGAAATCGTTCAAACACGTAGTCGTGTTTGAACAAGATTTCCCTAAGGCGCGCGGACAGAACTTAATACCGTCGTCCGCCTGCCTGAAGAGGGATTTCGCTCGTTTTGCGGTGAGCAAAATCGAGATGAAATCCCAGCGGGCGACGGCTTCAAGGCGCGCTTGGGTAGAGGCGGCCTATTCCCGGAGTGCCCGAAGGCACCGGCGGAGCGACAGCGGAGCCGTAGTGAGGCGGACACGGGGCGGAGAATTAGGCGGTGAGTTGGGCGGAACTCTTGCGGTTCGTAGAACCGCGCGGGCCGAAGCCTCCCGCCGCGGAGGCCCGCAACTGACGTTGCATTTGGGCCCCGCAGGCTTCAACCCGCTTGATAAGCGAATCGCGTGGCTGGGGTGTCCGGCCGGGGCGGCTCTTCGAGCCGCAGGGTTTGGCTGTGTTTTTCTCGCGCGCCTTGGGAAATCCAGTCAAAACGCACGAGTGCATTTTGACGATTTCCCTGTTAAGGCGTGGCGCGCGGGCTCGGCAAACCTTTTCAGTCGCCCGCGGCAATTCTTGTGGGTTGGCATCCAGCCAACCCACAGAATATGCCTTCTTAGGCGGGCGGGCGACTGTCGAGCTGCGAACCGGACGGGACTGCCCTCGGGCCGGGCGGGCCCCACGTCCCGTGGACGGGCGAAACTTACGTTTCGCTGCGGCTGTGTCGGCCCAATTGGTAGAGGCTGCCTTAGGGTAGACACAGCCAGTAAAACACCCTGTGGGTGCGTTTATTCCGAGAGGCAACGCAACTGAAGACCGTGGCCGCGGTGATGTGCACTGCTGGGCTCGATCCACGCCACACCGAAATCCAGGTGCATGCCATCGGTGCCGCTGATCGACGACGACCGGCTGTAACCGGCATTGCCGACGCTGCCCGAAATGCCGAATAATCCACTCTGGCCTGCGTCACGGTAGCCCGGGGCGGCCAAAACCGATGACCCCCAAACGATAATTATTCAGACAGAAAAGAGATGTATATAGCCATTGCCGGAAATATCGGAAGCGGGAAGACCTACCTGACCGAACTGCTGAGCAACCGTCTCGGGTGGGAAGCCCAGTACGAGGAGACCGAGAATCCATATATCGGTGATTTCTATGACGATATGAAACGGTGGGCCTTTAATCTTCAGGTCTACTTTCTCGGGAAACGGCAACGGCAGATCGACGCCATCGCCTCGCGGGAAACCGAAGCCGACAGTCGGCCCGTGGTCGTGGATCGGACGATCTACGAAGACGCCCAGGTCTTCGCCACCAATCTCCACCGCGCCGGCGTTCTCTCCTCACGCGACTACACCACCTATATGCAGCTCTACCGCTTTACCGTAGCCAACCTCTTGCGGCCGCGGCTGCTGGTCTATCTCCGCGCCTCCGTGCCGACGCTGGTCAGCCAGATCCAGCGGCGCGGGAGGGTCTACGAAGCCTCGATCGATGCCGCTTACCTCGAAGGACTCAACCGGCTGTACGAGGAGTGGATCGAAACGTACGACGGGCCGAAATTGATCGTCGATGTCGATCGCGAGGACTTCGTGACCGATCCGGCGGCGCGGGAAGCTATTCTGGAACGTATTGCAAAGCAGATAGATGGGGAACGTTGAGGGACTCGGGGTGGCATTGCCCCCTGCTTTCAGGGCCCGGGTCGAGGCCGAAGTGCCGGGACTGGCCGAGGCGTTGGACGGGCCGGCGCCGGTCAGCGTGCGGCTCAATCCGTTCAAACCTCTTCTCGTCTCTTCGCCGGAGTTGCCGGCGGGCGGCGAGCCGGTGCCGTGGACGGTGCCGGGCGAGGCGTGTTATCTGACCGACCGCCCTGTCTTTACCGCCGATCCTGTGTTCCACGGCGGAGCTTATTATGTGCAGGAGGCCGGTTCGATGTTCGTCGGATGGCTGTTGCGGCGGATTTTGCAGACTACGGGGATTGCGGCACCTAAAGTGCTGGATTTGTGCGCCGCGCCGGGGGGGAAGACGACCCAGATCGCGTCGGTGGCAGGAGCCAATGGGATCGTCGTGGCCAACGAGACCATCCGGTCACGGGCCCGGATATTGGCCGAGAATGTACAGAAGTGGGGGTCGGGCAATGTGGCGGTGACGTCGAACGATCCGGTCGACTTCGGCGGGCGGATAGAGGGATTTTTCGACGTGATCGTGACCGATGTGCCTTGTTCCGGCGAAGGGATGTTTCGCAAAGACCCGGCCTCGCGCGGGATGTGGTCGCCGGAGGCGGTGCAGCTCTGCGCGGCGCGCCAGCGGCGGATCGTCAGCGATGTGTGGCGGGCCTTGCGGCCGGGAGGGGTGCTGATTTACAGTACGTGTACCTTCAACGCGGTCGAAAACGAGGAGAATGTCCGGTGGGTGGCGGAGGAGCTGGGCGGCGAGGTGCTCGATTTCGACGGGGTGCCGGAGGAGATCGTGACGACGGGTGCCGGGTGGCACTTTTATCCCCATCGGGTGCGGAGCGAGGGCTTTTATGCCGCTGCCATCCGGAAAACGGGGGAGCTCGATGCGAACGGGCGTACTCTCGGGAAAACGAAAAGGAATACGGAATTGGCGTCGCTGATCAAGTCGGAACTGAGCGAGGCGCAGCGGTGGATCGACGGCGACGAGTGGCTTTTCGGCCGGGTCGGCGAGGGGACGGTCTACGGTTTCTCGCCGGAGATGTACCGGACGGTCGAAACGTTGCGGGCGGCGCGGTTCGGGCTGCTTTATTCCGGTGTCGAGCTGGGCGAGCTGGTTCGCGGGAGCTTGAAACCGGCCCATGCGCTGGCCTTGTATGCCGGGGTGAACCGGCAGGCGGTGGCCGTGGCGGAGCTGGACGACGAGGCGGCTCGGGAGTATTTGCGCAAGGGGACGGATGCGGCCGCACTGCCGGTCGAACGGTTTGCCGAAGGGCTGAATCTGGTCGTGTGCCGTGGCATTGCGCTCGGCTGGGCCAAGCGGATCGAGCGGCGGTACAACAATCTCTATCCGGCCGCCTGGCGGGTGCTGCGGTATTGATTCCTAAGGTTTTATGTCCATTCCTATTCCTTTTCCCGTTCGAAGACCAGTGCCGTCCGGCTGACGTTGTAGATCCGCATGTAGTGGCGTGTCACCCCGTCCCCGTCCAAGCGCGACTCGGTGAAGTATTCCGCGCTCTCCGAACCGGAACGTACCCGATCCTGTCCGCCGAAAACCTTTTCATCGCTGCTCAGGATCACCCGCCATTTCCCCGCCTGCGGCGCTGGCAGCTCGTAGTCGGGAATGCTCGCCGTCGGATGCCAGTTGAAGACGAACAGCAGCCCCGCCTGTTCGTAGATCAGCGTCTTGTTCGCCTCGTCCACCTTCAGTTGATAGCCGTATCCGGCGCTGAGTATCCGGTATTTCCGCAGCAGGGCCACCATCGCCCCCTCGAACCGGGCGAGGTCGATGTAGCGCAGGTAGTCCGCCTCGGCCAGCGACCACTGCCGCCGGGCATGGGCATAGCTCCACCCGTTCCCCTCCCGCGGGAAGTCGATCCACTCCGGATGGCCGAACTCGTTCCCCATAAAAGTCAGGTACGCCTCCCCGCCCAGCGTCGAAGTGACGAGCCGGATCATCTTGTGCAGCGCGATCCCCCGGTCGATAATGAGGTTCTGCGACTCGCGGTTCATGGCGAAGTACATCTCCTTGTCCATCAGGCGGAACGCGATCGTCTTATCCCCCACCAGCGCCTGGTCGTGCGACTCGCAGTAGGCCACCGTCCGCACCCCCGGCAGCCGGTTGCAGAGCACGTTCCACATCCGGTGCAGGTCCCACGCCTCGTCCGGCACGTCTTTCAGGTATTCGATCCAGAAGTCCGGAATCGCCATCCCCAGCCGGTAGTCGAATCCCATCCCGCCGTCCGACACCGGGAAGGTCACCCCCGGCATCCCGCTCACATCCTCGGCGATCGTCACCGCTCCCGGACGCAGTTCGTGGATCAGCTCGTTGGCTAAGGTCAGGTATAATATGGCCTCTTTATTGGCGGATGCGCCGAAATAGGCCTCCAGCCCCCACTCCGGCGCATTCACCCCGTGGTGGTGGTAGAGCATGGAGGTCACGCCGTCGAACCGGAAGCCGTCGAAATGGAACTCGTCGAGCCAGTATTTGACGTTCGAGAGTAGGAAGTGCTGCACTTCGTACTTCCCGTAGTCGAAGAGCATGGAGTCCCACTGCGGATGTTCCCCCGCCGCGCCCGGCTGCGAGTAGAGGCAGTCGGTGCCGTCCAGCCGGTTGATCCCTTCGTTGAGGTTTTTGACGTAGTGCGAGTGCACGAGATCCATAATCACGCCGATGCCCAATTCGTGTGCCCGTTTGACCAGCCGTTTCAGGTCTTCGGGCGTCCCGAACCGCGAGCTCGGGGCGAAAAAGTTGCTCACGTGGTACCCGAAACTCCCGTAGTACGGGTGTTCGGCGATGGCCATCATCTGGATGGCATTGTATCCCAGCTCTTTGATCCGTGGCAGGATACGTTCGGCGAACTCTTCGTAGGTGCCGACCCCTTCCCGCTCCTGCGCCATCCCCACATGGGCCTCGTAAATAAGCAGCCCGCCGTCCTGTGCCGCCCGGGCGGTGAGGTCGTACGGCTCTTCGTCCCAGGCGAAAGGTGCTTGCGGTTCCCATACCTGTCCGCAATAGTCTTTCGAGTGTTCGTCCTGCACCACACGCCGGATATAGGCCGGAATCCGATCCATCCACGAGCCGTCTGCGCCGTGGACGTACATCTTTACGAGGCTTCCGTGTTTCAACCTTCCGCCGGTCGCTGCGTCGGGCAGAAAGAGCTCCCACACGCCGTTCGAATCGGGCACCCGTTCTGCCGGGAACTGTGTCCGTTCCCAGTCGTTGAAGTCTCCGAACAGAAAGACTTCCCGGGCTCCGGGTAGCCACTCCCGGAACCACCATCCGTGTCGTTCCGGGTCGTAGTGTATCCCGAAATAGAGGTGGGCGTTGGCGTAGTCGGCGAGCGAGCCGCTCCAGCGGCGGATTTCGCCGGCCCGGCGGGTGAACCGGTCGAATCGGGCGTCGATCTCCGGAGCGGCGGGTCTGAGCCATTCGTCCTGCGCGACGAGCGGCAATATGCGGGGCTGGGGGTGTGGAGTGGATGACATGGCGGAAAAGGTTTGGGTTTAGTTAGGTAACTCTTTGACAAATATAACTTTTTCCGGGGAGAAAACACAGGGCGCGGCAGGTAAATTTTGGGAGGTGTCGGCGCGGTGCCTTCGGGCATTCCGACAGGGCTGCCTTTATCCGAACGGGATGGAACTGCGCTCGGGCCGGGCGGGCCCCACTTGGTAAGACAAAGAGAACCCTAACAAAACACCCTGTGGGTGCGTGGACGGGCAATGCTATGCATTTTGCGGCTGTGTCTATCCTAAAAGGAATCGCCGGGGGATTTTCAATGGGGATGCGAATCCCCCCTTGAATGTGCTCTTTGCCTACTTTCTACCACATAGTAGAAAGTAGGGGCCCCCGCGGCCCGAGCGGAACAAAGAAAAGATTGACTTTCAAGAAATGCAATCGCATGCAACGTCTTGCTCGTTCGCGTTGCTTTTCCGTTTATTCCGAGAGGCAACGCAACTGAAGACCGTAGCCGCGGTAGCGTGCGTAGGAGGGATTGAGGTTCTGTATGCCGAAGTTCAAGAATATGCTGTAAGTTTCGCTTCCGGCAAATGACCAGCTGAATCCGCTATCTCCGACGTACGTTAGATTGCCAGTATCGCGGGCGCGGTAGCCCGGGGCGGTGCGTGCCGCACTCCCAATTGGCTGTGTTAGCCCTCTGTTTATTCCGAGAGGCAACGCAACTGAGAACCGTAGGCGCGGTAATCTCCATAGCTGGAATTGATCCATGTCACGTTGAAATCCAAGCCCACGCTGCGGATACTGCTTGTGGCGGAAGACCAGTTGTAACTGCGGTTGTAGGTGCCGCCCATCGCACCCGAAGCGAAGTGCCGGTAGCCCGGGGCGGTGCGTGCCGCACTCCCAATTGGCAGCCTCGGCCCAATTCTTCACCCCATTCTTTGTCCGTATGCTTTCGAACCTCCAAAGTAACAGGCCGTGTCAGCTGATCTGGCTCAAATCCACCTCGATCTTTTTCTTGCGGTTCAGACGCTCGATCGCAGCAGCCAAAAGTACGTTCGCCGGCTCCTGCAAATTCGGATCCGCTGCCAGCACCCGTTCCGCCACCCCTCGCGCATACTCCAGAATGTCGCCGTCCTTGGCCAGATTCGAGACCTTGATCTCGATCCCTTGACCGCTCTGCGCCGTGCCGTCGATGTCGCCCGCCCCCCGGAGCTGCAAGTCCAGCTCCGACAGCCGGAAACCGTCTGTCGTCGAGACCATCGCCTCCATCCGGTGCCGCGCCTCCGTCGTGAGCTTGTCGCCCGTCATCAGGATACAGTACGACTGCTCGTCGCCCCGGCCTACCCGTCCCCGCAGCTGGTGCAGCTGCGACAAACCGAACCGCTCCGCACTCTCGATCACCATCACCGTCGCGTTCGGCACATCTACCCCCACCTCGATCACCGTCGTCGAGATCAGAATCTGCGCCTTCCCCTGCTTGAACTGCTCCATGCCGTAATCCTTGAGCCGGGCCGGCATCTTGCCGTGCACCACCACGCTCGTGTACTGCGGCGGAGGGAACTCCCGCGCGATTACCTCCGCTCCCGCCTCCAGATTCGCCACATCCAGCGTCTCCGACTCCTGGATCAGCGGGTAGACGATGTAGACCTGCCGTCCCCGGGCAATCTGCTCGCGCAGGAATCCGAACAGCCGCAACCGGTGCGACTCCCGCGCATGAGAGGTGTGTATCGGCTTCCGGCCCGGCGGCAGCTCGTCGATCACCGAGACGTCCAGGTCGCCGTAGAGCGTCATCGCCAGCGTCCTCGGAATCGGCGTAGCCGTCATCACCAGCACGTGCGGCGGCAGATCCTGGCTTTTGAGGCGCAGCTTGGCCCGCTGCATCACCCCGAACCGGTGTTGTTCGTCGATGACCACGAATCCCAGCCGCGCGAACTGCACCCCGTCTTCGATCAGGGCATGGGTGCCGATCAGCAGGTCGATATCGCCCGACGTCAGCCCCTCCGCAATCTCGGCCCGTTTCCTCCGCCCCGTGCTTCCGGTCAGCAGCTCGACCCGAAGCCCCGTCCGCTCGACCAGCGACATCACCGACCGGTAGTGCTGGTTGGCCAGAATCTCCGTCGGTGCCATCAGGGCGCTCTGGAAACCGTTGTCCGCCGCGATCAGGATGCAGAGCAGCGCGACGATCGTCTTACCGCTTCCCACATCACCCTGCATCAGGCGGTTCATCTGGTGCCCGCTCACCATATCGCCCCGGATCTCCCGCACGACCCGCTGCTGGGCGCCTGTCAGCTCGAACGGCAGCTGCTCGTGGTAGAACATGTTGAAATACCCGCCGATTTTCGGCATCCGGAACCCCTGCACCTTCTCCATCCGCACCTGCCGCTGGCTCAGCAGTTGGAGCTGGATGACGAACAGCTCTTCGAACTTGAGCCGCCTCATGGCCGCCTGCAGCGCCTCGGCCGACGGCGGGAAATGGATGTCGTGCAGCGCCTGGGCACGGCCCACTAACCGTTCCTGTTGGAGCAGGTATTCCGGCAGCGTCTCCGGAATGTAATTTTTGACCGCTCCCCACAGTGTCCGCACGGCGTTGAAAATGGCTTTCGTACCCAGCCCGATCGAGTTCAGCCGCTCCGTGGTGCTGTAGATGCCCTGCATGCCGACCGGTTCCTGGCCTTCGACCGCGATCGGCGGCTCGAACTCCGGATGGGCCATATTCGGCCAGCCGTTGAACATCGTGGGACGGCCGAAAAAGATGTATTCGCGTCCCACTTCGAGTTTCTTCATCACGAACCGGGCGCCGCGGAACCACACGACGTCCATCTCGCCGGTGTCGTCGGTCACGACCAGTGCCAGCCGCGCCTTGGAGCCGGTTCCGACGATTCCCTTGTCGCGCACCCGCGCCCGCACCTGAATGTACTGCGCGGAGAGCTCTTCCCGGATTTCGTTGATTTTGTAGATCTTCGACCGGTCTACATACCGGAACGGGACGTGCATCAACAGGTCGCCGAACGTCTCGACACCGATTTCGGCGGCGAGCAGTTCGGCCCGTTTCTGTCCGATGCCGGGCAGGTATTGGATCGGTCTGTCGAGAATGCTGTCCATGGTCTTTCGTACAACAAATATACTCTTTTTTCGGTCGCGCGCCGGGAGCGGGTCGCGGGGGAAAGGAAAAAGTACGGCACGAGGGTTGCACTGCCCGAAAAACGATTATATTTGTCTCTGTTATGAAACGATTTCCGTTTATTCTGTCGTTTGTCGCCGCCGTGCTGTGCTCGGCGGCCGGAGGGCGGGCCCGGGGACAGTCCGCTGCGAGGCCGCTGGCTTTCCGGACGGGCGAAGAGCTGACCTATACGGCGGGTTATGCCTCGACCATGCTGACGACCGATGTGGCGACGGTGACTTTCCGCCTCTCGGAGGGGCGTGTGGCGGCCGGCCCGGCTTATCGGATCTGGGCGCAGGGGGTGACCAAACCGTTTTTTTCGGTCTTTTTCCGGGTGAACGATGTCTATGAGACGTGGCTCGATACGGCGACCCTGCGGCCGCTGTATGCCACGTCGGAGGTTCAGGAGGGGAATTACCGGTATCGCAGCCGCCAGTGGTTCGACTGGACGAAGGGCGAGGTGCGTACCTACGGCAAGAACCTGAAGAAGGGGTATGAGCGGGGTCGGACGATGGCGATCGGGGAGTCGGATTTCGATCCGGTGGGCCATTTCTTCAACCTGCGGAGCTTGCCTTCGATCAGCGCGATGCGGAAGGGGGAGGCGGGATTTCTGAATTTGGTGATGATCGACACGATCCGTACGATCCGGTATGTGTATCAGGGGCGTGAGATTGTCGAGGCGCCGGCGACGGGGCGGGTGCGGTGTATGAAGTTTTCGTGTCAGCTGGCGACGGGCGACGCGCAGTCGTTCAAGGAGGGGAGCGAGTTTTTGATCTGGATTTCGGACGACGAGAACCGGATACCGATTTATATGGAGACCCCGATTCGGGTGGGGCGGGTGCAGGCCACGCTGACGGGGTGGAAGAATCTGGCCCATCCGTTTTCGTCGCGGCTCGCGGATGGGGGGAAGAGGAAATGACAGTATAGTTTATGTCGGTATGCGAACAAAGATTGAGTCTTGCGGAGCTTAAGGCGTAGCGTAGCTATCTGAAAGTCTTTTGGGTACCTTTTCTTCAGAAAAGGTACGGTTCCAGCTGGTTCAAAGCTCACCCCGCGCGCCGACACCTGAAGAGGCGATTCAACTGTTTCGGCGCTGAGCCGAAATAGTTGAATCGCCCAAGGCGCGCGAACAAAATAGGACAAAGCTCTCCCGTCGCCCGCCCGCTTGGAGAGGGATTTCACTCGTTTTGCGATGAGCAAAATCGAGATGAAATCCCAGCGGGCGACGGTTGAAATGCCCAGCGCGCGGACAAAGAATGTGTTTTCAAAAAACGGCACCGGCGGAGCGATAGCGGAGCCACAGTGAGGCGGACACGGAGCGGAGAGCCGAGGACGAACGGGCGGAGAATTGGGCTGTGAATTGTGTGAAATCGGTGCGGGCCGGCGCCAGCGAGGCCGGAAACGAGCTCCGCCGAGTTGCGGGCCTCCGCGGGGGGAGGCTCCGGCCCGCGCGCCCCTGCGGGTCGGTGCCGCTCGGCACTCGAAAGCTGGCCGTGTCTACCCTAAAGGGAATCGTCGGGGGATTTTCAAGGGGGATGTAATTCCCCCTTGAATGTGCTCTTTGCCTACTTTCTACCACATAGTAGAAAGTAGGGGCCTCCGCGGCCCGAGCGGAACAGAGAAAAGAGATAAACTATCTCCCTGACATTAACAGCCGCCTGACGTTTATCGGATAAACGAGTTTGTCCGCGCGCCTTTGGAAATCTTGTCAAAACGCACGAGTGCATTTTGACGATTTCCCTCTTTAGGTGTCGGCGCGGTGCCTTCGGGCACTCCGACAGGGCCGCCTCTACCCCAACCGGACGGAACTGCCCTGCGCGGGCGGCGTCCGGGTGACCCCGGCAGGACAGAGCGATACTGCGTATCGCTTACTTATTCGCTTCGCCCTATTCTCTGGCCGTGCGCTGGCGGAAATCTTGTCAAAACGCCCAGGTGCATTTTGACGATTTTCCTTTTAAGGCGTGGCGCGCGGTTGGTTTGAGGGTACTGCCCTTCCGCCGGGCGCGCGGTGCCTTCGGGCACTCCGACAGAACCGCCTCTACCCTAACAGGATAGAACTGCGCTCGGGCCGCGCAGGCCCCGCGTGCCCGCGGTGGGCAAATAGGGTAGATGCTGCCTTAGGGTAGACCCTGCCAGTAAAACACCCTGTGGGTGCGTTTATTCCGAGAGGCAACGCAACTGAAGACCGTAGGCGCGGCTGTCCGCGCTGCTGGGAAAGAGGGTCGTCACGCTGAAACCCAAGTACACCCCATTGCTGCCGCTCACCGACGACGAGTAGCCGAACCCGTTGTTGCCGACGCCCACCAGTCCGCCATTGGCTCTCTCGCGGTAGCCCGGGGCGGGCCCAACCCGATGAAACAGAATACGTAACTCCACATAACAAGCGAGAAAGATATCGCTATGTCATTGACCAATTCGATACTTACCGCTCTCTACTCCAAACGGCTCAAAGCCATCGAAAATTTCCGACGCTTCCCGTGGGAGGTGCAGGCCGAACAGTTCCGTCTGCTGATGAGCTACGGCGCACAGACCGAATACTTCCGCCACTATGGCATGCACGCCTACGACTCCGTTGAGACCTACCAACGGCGGATACCCGTCGTGAATTACGACGATATCCAGAGTCAGATCGAACGCATGCGCGTCGGCGAAGAGAACATCCTCTGGCCCGGGAAAGTCGGCTGGTTCGCCAAATCGTCCGGCACGACCGGCGACCGGAGCAAATACATCCCCGTCACCGACGAGGTTTTGCACCAGTGCCACTTCCGGGGCGGGCGCGATGCGATGGCCCTCTTTGCCTACTACCACCCCCGGAGCAAGGCATTCAGCGGCAAGACCCTCACCCTCGGCGGCAGCCATCGGCTCGACCCCCTCGGCGGAGGAGTGCAGAGCGGTGACCTCTCCGCCATCCTGATCCATAATGCGCCGAAATGGGTCAACCGCCTGCGCGAACCCTCGACCCACATTGCCCTGATCCCCGATTTCGAACGCAAAGTCGACGCCATCTGCTGGCGATGCTCCAAACAGCGCGTGACCGCTTTCGTCGGCGTGCCTTCGTGGAACCTCGTGCTCATGAACCGCATGCTCGAATACACCGGGACGGACAACCTGCTCGAAGTGTGGCCCGACCTCTCGCTCTTCATTCACGGCGGCGTCAGCTTCACGCCCTATCGCGAGCAGTACCGGCGGCTGATACCCTCCGACCGGATGAAATACATGGAGACCTACAACGCCTCCGAAGGCTTCTTCGCCTTGCAGGACAACCTCTCCACCCCCGACATGCTGCTGATGCTCGACTACGGCGTCTTCTACGAATTCCTGCCCGTCACCGAGCTCGACCACCCGGAAAAGGCCGTGACGCTGGCCGATGTCGAGATCGGCGTGAATTACGCCATGATCATCTCCACCTCGGGCGGCCTGTGGCGCTATATGATCGGCGACACCGTCGAATTCACCAGTCTCGCCCCCCACAAGATTCGGATTACCGGACGCACCAAAAGCTACATCAACGCCTTCGGCGAAGAGATCGTCATCGACAACGCCGAACGCGCCATCTCGGCAGCCTGTGCCGCGACCGGCGCCCGCGTGCTCGAATACACCGCCGCCCCGGTCTTTATGCAGGGACGGGCCAAGGGAGCGCACCAGTGGTTTATCGAGTTTTCCGCCCCGCCGTCGGACATCATGCTCTTTGCCGAGACCCTCGACCGGACGTTGCAGGAGGTCAACTCCGACTACGCCGCCAAACGGTTCAAAAACACCACCCTCATGCCGCCCCGGCTTGTCGTGGCGCGGAAAGGAGCCTTCTACCGCTGGATGGACGAACGCAAGAAACTCGGCGGACAGAACAAAGTGCCCCGGCTGGCCAACGACCGGAAATATATGGAACAATTGTTGAAAATCAACTCCTTGTAGAACTATCCGTTTATACGCATGACACACCTGGGATTGAGTGCTCGCGAAGTCGAAGCGAGCCGGGCCGAACACGGCGAGAACGTGCTGACCCCACCGCCGCGGACGCCGTTGTGGAAACTGTTTTTGGGTAAATTTTCCGACCCCGTTATCCGGATTCTGCTGATCGCTGCCTTTCTGTCGCTCGGCATTTCGTTCGTCCACGGCGAGTATTATGAAACCGTCGGGATATTCTGTGCCATTTTTCTGGCCACCGGCGTTTCCTTCTGGTTCGAAGTCGATGCTGCCCGCAAGTTCGACCTCCTCAACCAGGTGAACGACGACACCCCCGTGCGGGTGATCCGAGACGGACAGGTGCGCGAAGTGGGGAAACGGGAGATCGTGGTCGGCGATATCATCCTGCTCGAGACCGGCGACGAAGTGCCGGCCGATGCGGAGCTGCTCGAAGCCATGGCCCTGCAGGTCGACGAATCCAACCTGACCGGCGAGCCTTCCGCCTTCAAGACCATCCATCCCGAAGAATTCAGGTCCGACGCCACCTATCCCGGGAATCTGGTGTTGCGCGGGACGAGCGTCATCGAGGGGCACGGCGTCGCCCGGGTGATTCGAGTGGGAGATGCCACCGAGTTCGGGCGCGTGGCGACGCAGGCCACGGTGCAGGCCGAGGAGAATACCCCCCTCAACCGCCAGCTCGAACGGCTGGCCAAGCTGATCGGCGTGGTGGGCTTCGGACTGGCCGTTTTCACCTTTGCGGCCCTTTTCCTGAAAGACGTTTTCGACGGCCACGACCGTTTTACGTGGGGGCAGCTGGGACTGCTGGGGGCGGTTTTTGCCGGGCTCGCGGTGGCTTCGGTCAAGATGTGGCTGCCGCTGGTTTACGACGCTTTCGATTTGGCCGGCCGGCCGCGGCGGATGCCGGCGGGGATTGCACGGCGGGGCTGGTTTTTCTGGCTGCTGTGCGGGTTGTTGGTCTGTGCCGGGATTGCTTCGCTGGGGCTCTTTTTCGGAGTCGATCCGCTGTCGGCTCAGGCCTGGATCGGGCTCGACGCGGCGGGACGGATACTGAACTACTTCATGGTGGCGGTGACCCTGATTGTCGTGGCCGTGCCCGAAGGGTTGCCGATGGCGGTGACGCTGGCGCTGGCGCTTTCGATCCGAAAGATGCTGAAATCCAATAATCTGGTGCGTAAGATGCACGCTTGCGAGACGATGGGGGCCACGACGGTGATCTGTACCGACAAGACGGGGACATTGACTGCCAACCGGATGAGCGTCGAGGAGGCCCGGTTCGACTTTGGTGTTCCGGAACGGGTTGTGTATGAAGGGATTGCGGTCAATACGACGGCGGAGCTGAACTGCGACGACCCGAGCCGGCCGAAAGCCCTCGGGAATCCGACCGAGGGGGCGTTGCTGCTCTGGCTCGATGCCGCCGGAGAGGCCTATGCCGGGTGGCGCGAACGGGCCGAAGTCATCGCCCGACTGCCGTTCTCGACCCGGAACAAATACATGGCGACGATCGTTCGGTCGGGTGCGCTCGACGGGCAGACCGTCCTATATGTCAAGGGGGCTCCGGAGATCGTCCTGGGGTATTGCGTCGGCCTGTCGGATGCGCAGCGGACGGAGGTGGAGGCTCAGCTGGCCGGATTCCAGCAGCAGGCGATGCGGACGCTGGGATTTGCTTATCGGATTTTGCCGTCGGGGGACGATGCGGCGGGGTATGCCCATGCCGACGCCGAGGCGCTCAAGGCTTTGGTGGCCGAGGGGGGGCTGACGTTTGCGGGCTATACGGCCATTATGGATCCCGTGCGGGAGGATGTCCCGGCGGCGGTGGCCGAGTGTATGGGGGCGGGGATTGCCGTCAAGATCGTGACGGGCGATACGCCGGGGACGGCTCGCGAGATCGGTCGCCGGATCGGTCTGTGGGATCCGGCATCGGACGGCCCGCGGAACGAGATTACGGGCGTCGAGTGGGAGGCGCTTTCGGATGACGAGGCACTGGAGCGGGCGGCGGAGATCAAGATCATGTCGCGCGCCCGGCCGATGGACAAACAACGCCTCGTGCAGCTGTTGCAGCGCCGGGGCGAGGTGGTGGCGGTGACGGGCGACGGGACGAACGACGCTCCGGCACTGAACTTCGCCAACGTGGGGCTGTCGATGGGGAGCGGCACGTCGGTGGCGCGCGAGGCGAGCGACATCACGCTGCTGGATGACTCGTTCGCCAGCATCGCCACGGCGGTGATGTGGGGGCGGTCGGTCTATCGGAATATCCAGCGGTTCGTCCTGTTCCAGCTGACCATCAATGTGGCGGCGCTGACGATCGTTTTTCTGGGGTCGTTGCTGGGGTTCGCCCTGCCGCTGACGGTGACCCAGATGCTGTGGGTGAACCTGATTATGGACACCTTTGCGGCGGGAGCCTTGGCGTCGTTGCCTCCGGATCGGCGCGAGATGGCGCATCGGCCGCGGCGCACGACCGATTTTATCATCACGTCTGTCATGCGCCGGTCGATCCTCTGGACGGGCTTCGGCTTTGTGGCGGTTTTGCTGGGTTTGCTGGCTTGGTTCGGGAACACCGGCGGAGGGGTGACGGCGTATGAATTGTCGCACTTTTTCACGGTGTTCGTGCTGTTGCAGTTCTGGAACATGTTCAATGCGAAGGCCTATGCGAGCGGTCGTTCGGCTTTTCACGGATTGTTGCACGACACGGGCTTTTTAGTGGTGGCGGCTTTGATCGTGATCGGTCAGGTGCTGATCGTCTCGTTCGGTGGCGAGGTGTTCCGGGTGGTTCCGTTGTCGTTGAGGGACTGGGCGATCGTGATCGGAGCGACATCGGCGGTGCTGTGGATCGGCGAAATATTCCGTCTGATTCGCTCGCGGCGACAGGCGTAGGGGTAGTTTAGATGGGATAAAACTTGCCGCGAGCGGTCAAAGAGTGGGGTAGAGGCTGCCTTAGCGATGCGCAAGCATCGCCCGTCCACGGGACGTGGGGCCCGCCCGGCCCGAGGGCAGTCGAAGCTCGACCGCGCGCCGACGCCTAAAGAGGGAAATCGTCAAAATGTGCCGGCACATTTTGATTGGATTTCCCAAAGGCGCGCGAACAGGGAATGATGTGAAGAGTTGGGCCGAGGCTGCCGCAGCGATGCGCAAGCATCGCTCGTCCACGGGACGTGGGGCCCGCCCGGCCGACGCGTTCGCGTCATGGCGGCCGGCCGTTGTTATTCAGGCAATGAATATTCGCGCGCCACGCTTTAAGAGGAATTTCATTCGTTTTGCGGAGAGCAAAATCGAGATGAAATTCCCGCGGGCGACTATCCGGAATATCCCGCGCGCCACGCCTAAGGAGGCGATTCCACTGTTTCGGCGATGAGCCGAAACAGAATGAATCGCCCGGCGCGCAAAAAACGTGCAAGGCGGCGGAGCGATAGCGGAGCCGCAGTGAGGCAGACACGGGGCCGAGAATTGGGCTGAATAGTTACGGCCCGCAGGGCCGTGCAGTCCGACGCCATCCCACGCGGCGGGCTGCAACTCGACGGAGCTCGTTGCGCCCTTCGCTGGCGCCGAACTGCAATGGATTTTTCGGTCCGCGCGACCCTTGCGGGTCGCAGAGTTTCGGCTTTGGGGTTGTGTCCGCGCGCCTTGGGAAATCTTGTCAAAACGCGCAAGCGAGTTTTGACGATTTCCCTCTTTAGGCGTCGGCGCGCGGTCGAGCTCTGAACCGGATAGAACTGGCCTCGGGCCGGCCGGGCCCCGCGTGCCCGCGGTGGGCAAATAGGGTAGAGGCTGGCAATTGTGAGTGCGACACGCCCCGTTTATTCCGAGAGGCAACGCAACTGAAGACCGAAACCGCGACTGTCCAGCGTAGCCGGATTGAGCCTTTGTACTCCGAAATTCATAGTTATGCAACAGTCATAGTCTTTACGGGGAGAGGTAGCGGAGGAAAACCCGAAACCTCCGTCGCCGACATTCCAAGTTTTACCGTCTCCGTAACCGCGGAAGCCCGGGGCGGAGCGCTCGGCACATGAAAAAGAGCCGTCTGCCACAGTCCCGCAATAAAAAATTTCGCCCGCTCCCGACAAATCGCCTCCCGGACATACCATTTCGCCCGCCCGCTACGTTTTTACTCCGACCTGTTTTGTCTGAAAACTGATTTTGTCCGAAATACTTTTCGATACATTTGCCTATGGAATAACGCTCCTCCACAGTTAATCCGAAGAATTGATACGATGAAAAAACGATGGATGATTCTGAGCCTGACCCTCTCCGTAGCCGCAGGCTCGCTGGCCGCTTACACCGTAAGCCGGCTGACCGTGCCGCACGCTGCCGATCGTGCCGCTACCGTGACCTATGAAGGCGAGGGAGCCCGGGCCCATTTCGCTTCCACTCCTGTCGAAACTTCGACGCAGGGTATTCTGCCCGACTTCACCACCGCAGCCGAACAGGGTGTCGAAGCCGTGGTCAATATCGAAAACCGCCAGAAACTGAAAGTGCAACGCCTCTCCAGCCCGTTCGGAGGCGGCGGTTTCGACCCCTTCGAATTCTTTTTTGGCCCCCAAGGCGGACAGCAGCAGAGCCAGCCCGAAGAGCAGGAGCGGCGTTCGGGCGGTTCCGGCGTGATTATCTCGCCCGACGGGTATATCGTCTCCAACAACCACGTCGTCGAGGGAGCCAGCGAACTGATCGTCACCCTCCACGACGGGACCACCCATAAGGCTACGCTGGTCGGGAGCGACCCGTCGACCGACATCGCCCTGCTGAAGATCGACGCCACCGGGCTGAAAACCATCTCTTTCGGCGACTCCGAAGCCCTGCGGCTCGGCGAGTGGGTGCTCGCTATCGGGAACCCCTTCGGACTCACCTCGACCGTCACTGCCGGGATTGTCAGCGCCAAAGGGCGCAGCCTCGGCGTGATCCCTTCCCAGATGGGAGTCGAATCCTTTATCCAGACCGACGCCGCCGTCAATCCCGGCAACAGCGGCGGAGCGCTGATTACCACCGAAGGGAAGCTCATCGGCATCAATACCGTTATCAAATCGCCCACCGGAGCCTATGCCGGCTACTCGTTTGCGATTCCCTCCTCCATCGTGCGCAAAGTGGTGACCGACCTGCGCGAATACGGCGTCGTGCAGCGCGCCATGCTCGGCATCTCGTTCCAGGCCGCGACCCCCGAATGGGTCGAACGCTTCGGCAAAGAGAAAGGAATTGACGAACCGGGCGGGATTTATATCGCCGAGATCGTGGCCGACGGCGCTGCCGAAGCAGCCGGGATCAAGGCAGGCGACGTGATGACCCACATCGACGGCCGGCCGATGAACACCACCGCCGACGTGCAGGAGACCATCGCGAAGCTGCGGCCCAACGACAAGATTCGCGTGACGATCCGTCGCAACGGCGCGACCAAAGCGTACGACGTGGTGCTGCGCAACCGGGCCGGCAAGACCGAACTCGTCCGGAAAGACGACACCAACCTGCTCGAAGAGCTCGGAGCCACCTTCCGCGAAGTGACCGACAAACAGAAAAAAGAGCTCAACATTCGCGGCGGGATCCAGGTCGTCGAGCTCAAGGAGGGCGGCCTGCTCGCGAAATCCCGCGTGCGGCGCGGTTTCATCATCACCGCCATCAACGACCGGGCGATTACCGAAGTCAGCGACCTGAACCGCATCACCGACAAAGTGCAGTCCATCGACGGCATCTATCCCGACGGCCGCATGGTCAGCTATCAGGCCTTGGGACAGTGATCCCGGGCCGGTACGCACAACGGTCTTAACGATTGAACCGGCCGGCGGAACTTCCGCGATCCGAACGGATTTTCCGCTCCGGCCGGTTAAATTTTGCGAAGGGCGAAACAAAAAAACAGTTCCAACGTATAACATAGCGTTCACCCTTCCGAAATTTCATACACAAGTCATATTTCCATGAGACAGCTGAAAATTACCAAATCCATCACCAATCGCGAGAGCGCATCGCTCGACAAATACCTTCAGGAGATTGGGCGCGAGGATTTGATAACCGTCGAAGAAGAGGTCGAGTTGGCCCAGCGCATCAAAAAAGGCGACCAGGAGGCCCTCGAAAAGCTCACCAAAGCCAATCTTCGGTTCGTGGTGTCCGTGGCCAAACAATACCAGAATCAGGGGCTCACGCTGCCGGACTTGATCAACGAGGGGAACCTCGGGCTCATCAAGGCAGCCGAAAAGTTCGACGAAACCCGGGGGTTCAAATTCATCTCCTATGCCGTCTGGTGGATCCGGCAATCCATCTTGCAGGCCTTGGCGGAACAGTCGCGTATCGTGCGTCTGCCCCTCAACCAGGTCGGATCGCTCAACAAGATCAACAAGGCATTCGCCCGGTTCGAGCAGGAGAACGAACGCACCCCGTCGCCGGAAGAGCTCGCCAAAGTGCTCGACCTGCCGAAAGAGAAGGTGGCCGATACGCTGCGGGTGTCGGGACGGCATGTGTCGGTCGACGCGCCGTTTGCCGAAGGGGAAGATAACAGCCTGCTCGACGTGCTGGTGAACAACGACTCGCCCAACGCCGACCGCAGTCTGATTAACGAGTCGCTCTCGACCGAGGTCGACCGTGCGCTCTCGACCCTGACGGAGCGGGAGCGGGATATCGTGAAATACTTTTTCGGGATCGGCACGGCCGAGATGACCCTCGAAGAGATCGGCGAACAGTTCGGCCTGACCCGCGAACGGGTGCGGCAGATCAAGGAGAAGGCGATCCGCCGGCTGCGTCACAGCTCGCGGAGCAAACAGCTCAAGACCTATCTGGGGTAATTGAACTTGGAAAACGAAGATTTGGAGACCGGGAGGTTTGCTGCATGCAGCAAACCTCCTTGTTTTTTTGTAAAGCGATAGAATGCGCGTTCGAAGCTTGAGTCTTCGGAGCTTGAGGCGCGCGACAGAGAACGATGTGAAGAGTAGGGCCGAGGCTGCCGTAGCGAAACGCAAGTTTCGCCCGTCCACGGGACGTGGGGCCTGCGCGGCCTGAGCGCAGTCCCATCCAGTTGGGGTAGAGGCGGCCCTGTCGGAGTGCCCGAAGGCGCGCGGACAGAACTCATTTCCGTCGCCCGCCCGCTTAAAGAGGGATTTCGCTCATTTTGCGGAGAGCAAAATCGAGATGAAATCCCAGCGGGCGACGGCTGAAGTGTCCCGGCGTGCGACCGCTGGAGAAGGAAATCGTTAGAACAATGGTGAATTGTTCTAACAGGATTTCCGCCCGCGCGCGGACACGGCGGAGCGACAGCGGAGCCGCAGTGAGGCCGACACGAGGCCGAGAATTGGGCTGAATAGTTACGGCCCGCAGGGCCGTGCAGTCCGTCGCCACCTCCGGCGGCGGGCTGCAACTCGACGGAGCTCGTTGCGCCCTTCGCTGGCGTCGAACTGCAATGGATTTTTCGGCCCGCGCGGCTTTTCGAGCCGTAAGGTAGGGTAAAGGCTGCTTTGTTGGGGTAGGCCCGGCTGGGGTAGAGGCTGCCATTTCGGAGTGCCCGAAGGCACCGTTTATTCCGAGAGGCAACGCAACTGAAAACCGTGGCCGCGGTGATCCGAGTAGCCGGGTCGGAGGTGTTGCGAACTGAAATCCAAGTCCACGCCACTCGTGCCGCTTGTAGAGGAAGACCAGTTGAACCCGAGGCTGCCGACGAGCACCGGATCGCCCGAGAGCGCGTGGCGGTTGCCCGGGGCGCACCCACAGGGTGTTTTATTGGCCGAGTCTGTCTTCCGCGCGCCTTGGGAAATCTTGTCAAAACGCACGGGTGCATTTTGACGATTTCCCTTTTAAGGCGTCGGCGCGCGGTGCCTTCGGGCACTCCGACAGGGCCGCCTCTACCCTAACAGGATGGAACTGCCCTACGCGGGCGGCGTCCGGTTAAAAAGGCCAAGAGAACCCTAATAAAACGCCCGGTGGGCGCCCTGGTGGGACGGAGCGATGCTTGCGCATCGCTAAGACAGCCTCTGCCCTGTTTATTCCGAGAGGCAACGCAACTGAAAACCGTAGGCGCGGAGATCTGCGTTGTTGGGAACGAACCAGATGGTTCCGAAATGCAAATGTACGCTATAAGTGCCACTGACAGCAGAAGACCAACTGTAACTTCCATCGCCGACATAGCCCAATACGCCCGTATCCCGACGGCGGTAGCCCGGGGCGGGATTGGAACGGGTTGCACTCCCAAAGGGTCGCCGAATCGCCGGGGGATTTTCAAGGGGGATGTAATTCCCCCTTGAATGTGTTCTTTGCCTACTTTCTACCACATAGTAGAAAGTAGGGGCCCCCGCGGCCCGAGCGGAACAAAGAAAAGAGATTGATATAGAACTCAAAAACGGACAGCCGTCTGACGTTTATCGGATAAACCGGCTTCGTCCGCGCGCCTTGGGAAATCCAGTCAAAACGTGCCGGCACATTTTGACGATTTCCCTTTTAAGGCGTGGCGCGCGGTGGTTTGAGGGTACTGCCCTTACGCCGGGCGGTGCGTGCCGCACTCCCAATGGGCCGTGTCTGCCCTAAAGGAATCGCCGGGGGATTTTCAAGGGGGATGTAAGTCCCCCTTGAATGTGCTCTTTG